>OBCO01000955.1_pt1 | contig 1220 bp, 2 predicted proteins | sample 1495971 | NCBI WGS metagenome assembly OBCO01 (sample SAMN04168690, study PRJEB22393) | synthetic metagenome | isolation source: purchased from BEI Resources HM-276D | reverse complement strand
TGAAAAGGCAACACTTTTCTGTACAACATTTATAAAGTGTTTTTCTAGGCAATTAATCTTTTAGTCATTGGTGTTTGGTAGTTGAGACTACCATGAATGCGGTGGTAATTCCACCAATGAACATAGTCTTTAGTCTTAAGAGCTAGTTCTTCCAGCAATTGAAAGGTTTCTTGATAAACAAATTCAATTTTGAAAGCACGATACGTACTTTCAGCTACGGCATTGTCATAAGGACAACCAGCCTGACTAAGCGAACGTGTGATTCCAAAGGCTTCCAATATTTCATCAATTAACTGATTATCAAACTCTTTGCCACGATCTGAATGGAACATCTTGACTTTGGTCAGGGCGTAAGGGATGCTTTGTATGGCTTGCTTAACGAGTTCAGCGGTCTTGTGCCAACCAAGAGACAGGCCGATGATTTCACGGTTGTATAGGTCAATGATGAGGCAAACATAAGCCCAACGATTGCCTACACGAACATAGGTTAAGTCAGTGACTAAGGCCTGTAGTGGTCTTTCTTGCTTAAATTGCCTGTCTAAGTGGTTGGGAATAGGGGCTTCATTCTTGCCTCTAGAATGTGGTTTGAAGGTGGCTTTCTGATAAACAGAAACCAAATTGAGTCGCTTCATAATGCGTCGAATCCGACGACGTGAAAGTGTGATACCTTCGTTATTCAAGCATATTTTGATTTTTCTGGATCCGTATCTGGACTCGCTATCGAGGAAAATTCTTTTAATAGTTTCTTCAAACTCCGTTTCAGATACTGACTCCACGGCTTGATAGTAATAACTTGAGTGTGGCATATTCAGCCAGCGACACATCTTTGAAATGCTGTATTTATCCTTATTAGCAGTGATTATTTCCCTTTTTGTGCCATAATCACCACTGCTTGCTTTAGGATATCTAATTGCATTTCGAGTTCTTTATTGTGTTTTCTGAGTTCAATTAGCTCCCGCTGTTCATCTGTCAGATTATCAATAGACTTGAATGAACCAGTTGTTTTGGCTTGTCTAACCCACTTATCGAAGGTGGAAGGGGTTAGCTCATATACCTTGATGAGACTGCTACGCTTTCTACCAACATTGTAAAGGTCAACAATTTGTTGCTTAAAATCATCGGTGAAGTGACGACGTACTTTTCTAGACATGGTTTTTCTCCAGTTTTTCTTAAGTGTAGAACACTTTATAATTTCTGTCTAGTTTAGTGTAACCTATTCA
>OBCO01000888.1_pt1 | contig 1752 bp, 1 predicted proteins | sample 1495971 | NCBI WGS metagenome assembly OBCO01 (sample SAMN04168690, study PRJEB22393) | synthetic metagenome | isolation source: purchased from BEI Resources HM-276D | reverse complement strand
GTAGGGAAAGAGTGTAGATCTCGGTGGTCGCCGTATCATTAAAAAAAAAAATATGGCAAAGTTACATTTTCGTCCTTACATTCCCAACCAAACCGTTCTTTTTCCACAAAGAATTGATGAAAACATAGCTGCGAACGACCCGGTTCGCATCGTGAATGCTGTTATTGACAACCTCAATCTTGAGAGTTTCAAGAAGCTTTATAAGGAAACGGGCCGTTGTCCTTATCATCCTAAAATGATGCTTAAGGTGATAATCTACGCCTACATGAATAATATCTATTCTTGCCGTAAAATAGAGAAGCACCTCCTTCGTGACATTCATTATATTTGGCTTGCCGGTAATGAGCATCCGGATTTTATCATGATCAACCGTTTTCGTAACCGTGTAAAGGAGGAAATAAATAATGTATTTACCCAGTTGGTTCTTGTCCTTGCCGATAAAGGTTTCATCAGCCTTGATGTGGAGTATATCGACGGCACCAAGATTGAATCCAAAGCCAACAAATATACTTTTGTCTGGCGCAAGACAGTCGAACGGAACCGTACGAGACTAATGGATAAAATCCGTATTCTCTTGGAGCAGGTGGATGAAGCCATTGCACAGGAGAACTCTATAAAAGACACATCCGTGGAGTTTACTTCCTGCAGGCTCTCTGACATAGTGGATGAACTTAAAGAAGCCCTGGAACGCCAGCCTGCAACAAAGGATAAGGAAGAAAAGAAAGCCCTGCGCAAAAAGAAGAAGCAGGTCAGGGAACTTGAAGGGTATCGTGACAAGCTGATAGAATACGACAATCACCTTGATACCCTTGGAGAACGTAACTCCTATTCCAAGACCGATCCTGGTGCCACATTCATGCGCATGAAAGAAGATGCCATGAAGAACGGGCAGACCAAACCCGGATATAATCTGCAAATAGGTACTGAAAACCAATTTATCACAGACTTCCGTCTGTTTCCCAACCCTACCGATACACTGACCCTCATACCTTTTTTCCACTCTTTCCAGTACCGCTATAACCGTTTACCGAATATCTGCGTGGCAGACTCCGGTTACGGTTCGGAAGAAAATTACCGGTTCATGCAGGAGAATGGGATAGAAGCCTTCATCAAGTACAATTACTTCCATAAAGAACAGCGTCCCCGTTATACTCCCAACCCGTTCCATGCCGAAAGTCTCCATTACAATGAGGGGGAGGATTATTACGTTTGTCCTATGGGACAGCACATGAACCGTATAGGAACCAAACGTGACAAGACAGCGAGCGGATACATCACCGAAAGTGCCCGGTATAAAGCAAAAAGATGCGAAGGTTGCCCTTTGCGTGGCAGTTGTTTTAAAGCTCGGGGGAACCGTATTATAGAAGTCAACCACCGGTTAAATCAATACAAACGGCAGGCACGGGAAAGGTTGCTCTCAGAAGAAGGTATCAAGCATAGAGGCAGGAGGTGTATAGAACCAGAAGCTGTGTTTGGACAAATGAAATACAACATGGCATACAGAAGATTCCGGCATGTGGGAGAAGACAAGGTTACAATGGACTTTGCTTTCTTTGCTATAGCCTTTAATATCAAAAAAATGTGTGCTAAACTGATAAAAGAAAGAAAAGGGCTCATTACAGTTGGCAAATATATGTTTATGGGACTATTTATAACCCGATATAATTGGAATATAGCAACTTGCTGCCAAATGCATGAGGAAAAAGCAGCATAGCCAAAAGAAAATATAACAGAACTGTAAAATATAAAAGA
>OBCO01000871.1_pt1 | contig 1925 bp, 1 predicted proteins | sample 1495971 | NCBI WGS metagenome assembly OBCO01 (sample SAMN04168690, study PRJEB22393) | synthetic metagenome | isolation source: purchased from BEI Resources HM-276D | reverse complement strand
CGGTGCTCAGCATCTCGTGGATGCCCTACGGTGGAAACCCCAACAGTTCATGGCGATCCTGGAGGTGTTCATCCAGGCTTTTTGCCCGCCAGGAGCGGCTGAAAGTGAAGTTGTCACCTACTGAGCAGGTGATGATGTCGCCGGCCTGCGGTGTTAAGGTGAAAGACATACCACTAGAGTTCGTCGGCATTACAGTAGTGGAGCCCGTCGTGGCATTGGTGCAGGTGTAGCGGGAATCGTAGGAATCCGGGCCAGAGAAGACAGCATCGTTCTTAAGAACTTCTCTCAAAGTATAATTCGCGCCAGGTGTAATATTTATAGTATCAGTGGCTACTGGTCCAGGATTAGCAATACTGCTTGTCGTGGCTGTAGTTAGTGTTGAACTCCCCTGTGAGATAGTAATGGTTGCGTAATCATAATTACCAAAACCTTTCGGTCCGGCTGCCCCCTGAGGAAATTCCTTACGGAGCGTCAACTGGGTGATCCTGTTCACCGTGGTGGGGTCGCTGGCACACTGCTCGCCGGTGCAGGTGGCGCCGGGCGTGGGCAGGACGTCGGGGTCGCCGCCCCCACCGACCGAGGCGTAATTGGTCAGCGTGGCGCCGTTGGCGACTGTATTGGCCACATTCACGGTGACGGTAAACGTAAGGCTCTGCCCCGCTGCGAGCGGCGTACTGGGTGTGAAGGTCCAGTCCACCCGGCCCGTGGCACCCGACGCCGGACGAGTGCCGAAGCTTCCGCCCGCAGTCGTGGTGACAGAGTTAAAGCTCATGCCACTGGGCAGCAGGTCGCTGAGGCTCAGGGCTCCGCTGGTGGCCGCCGCACCGCTGGCATTGCTCACGGTGACGGTGTAAGTGCCAGTCTGCCCAGCAGTAAAGTTCTGACTGGCATGGGTCTTGGTGATGGTCAGGCGGGTGAAACTCGTGACGGTCAAGGTGTCGCTGGCCGCCGCGGCATTGTTGCCGACAGTGGTTTGCAGCGCTCCGGCAGAGATGGTGTTGGGATAACTGCCCGCCGTCGCCGAGCGCACCGTGGCCGTAATCGTGCAAGTGCCGGGGTTCAGGGTCGCGCCGCTGGGATAGGTGATGGTCGTGCCGCTAAAGGTAGCGGTTCCAGGGCAACTTGTAGTCACCCCGGTAATTTCCAGGCCGTTGCCAATGTTATCGGTGAGCGGGGCCGTCAAGGAGACGGCAGCAGGGCTGGAGTTGTTCAAGGTGATGGTGAGGGTACTGGTGGCTTTGCCGTCCCCCAGAATGGACTTGGGGCTGTAAGCCTTGGTGACAGTCGGCCCAGCAAAGGCGGTGATAGATGCCTGGGCACCGTCTGCGTCGTTACCGCCACTGGTCCGGATATTGGCCGGAATGACGTTCTTGTAAGTACCGGCTCGCGGCAACGTCACGTCGAAGCTGAAGCGGCAAGTACCTGCCGGAATAATCGTGTTGCCTGGAACCGACCACTGCGTCGCGCCCGCCGTGGGCGCTGGGGGCACCGTCGCACCGCTGCCGTCACTGCTCTCATAACTCAGGCTGTTGTAGCCCGAGTTGTTGCTGATGATTCCGCCACTGCTGTTGACACAAACGGCCTGATAGTTAGGGCTGGTGCTGACGACCATCTGCCCGCCGCCAGGAGCAGCAGGCAGACTGTCGACAATATCCCGGTAGATCATGACCGGCGCCTTGTTGGGGTTGCTGACGGTAATGGTCAGCCGCGCTTTGGCGCTTCCGGTGGCAGGATCAATTTGAACTGTGCTTTGATCGAACGATTTGTCGACCTGCGGGACCAGGGTGGCAACCCCACAGGCTCAGTAGGTAACAACTTCACTTTCAGCCGCTCCTGGCGGGCAAAAAGCCTGGATGAACACCTCCAGGATCGCCATGAACTGTTGGGGTTTCCACCGTAGGGCATCCACGAGATGCTGAGCACCG
>OBCO01000813.1_pt1 | contig 2969 bp, 3 predicted proteins | sample 1495971 | NCBI WGS metagenome assembly OBCO01 (sample SAMN04168690, study PRJEB22393) | synthetic metagenome | isolation source: purchased from BEI Resources HM-276D | reverse complement strand
AGTTTTTTGCCTTGGATTTCTTTGTTTACGCCGCTTGAAAGCATTGTGGCGGTAACGACGCCGTTTTTGACTTCAACTTTCTCAACATATTTGCCTTTGATGTTGGCGGAGGTTGCCACGCCGGCAGAACTGTTGTTGCCGGGCCATTCGCCGTGATTCAGGTAATACTCTGTGACGGCTGATTTTTGACCTTCAGCCAAAAGAATGGCTTCGTCATTCCCGCGCAGGCGGGAATCTAGACCTTAGAACAACAGCAATATTCAAAGATTATCTGAAAGTCCGGGATTCTAGATTCCCACTTTCGTGGGAATGACGAATTTTAGGTTGCTGTTTTTGGTTTTCTGTTTTTGAGGGAATGATGAAATTTTAAGTTTTAGGAATTTATCAGAAAAAACAGAAACCGCTCCGCCGTCATTCCCGCGCAGGCGGGAATCCAGGTCTGTCGGTACGGAAACTTATCGGGTAAAACGGTTTCTCTAGTTTGGTGTCGATTTTCTTGTCGGTGCTGTTGACGGCAGGTGCTTGGTGTTGATGTTGGCGGTGCCCTTGCCGGTGGCGGCGGTGACGGCGTCGTCTTTGGCTTTGTCGCGCGTAACCGGCTGTCCGCAGAACCATTTTACCGAACCGTTTTGACGCTTGGCCCACAGGGAGAGTTTTTTGCCTTTGATTTCGTTGTTTACGTTGCTTGAAGCCATTTGGGCGGTAACGACGCCGTTTTTGACTTCAACGCTTTTAACATATTTGCCTTTGATTTCAGAGGAGGTTGCCACGCCGGCAGAAGTGTTGTTGCCGGGCCATTCGCCGTGATTCAGGTAATACTCGGTAACGGCTGATTTTTGACCTTCGACCAAAAGGATAGCTTCGTCATTCCCGCGCAGGCGGGAATCCAGCCTTGTCGGTACGGAAACTTATCGGGTAAAACGGTTTCTTTAGATTTTGCGTTCTGGATTCCCACTTTCGTGGGAATGACGGGATTAAAGTTTCAAAATTTATTCTAAATAACTGAAACTCAACGAACTAGATTCCCGCTTTTGCGGGAATGACGAATTTTAGGTTTCTGTTTTGGGTTTTCTGTTTTTGAGGGAATGATGAAATTTTAGGTTTCTGTTTTTGGTTTTCTGTCCTTGTGGGAATGATGAAATTTTAAGTTTTAGGAATTTATCGGAAAAAACAGAAACCGCTCCGCCGTCATTCCCGCGCAGGCGGGAATCCAGCCTCGTCGGTGCGGAAACTTATCGGGAAAACGGTTTCTTTAGATTTTACGTTCTGGATTCCTACTTTCGTGGGAAAGACGAATTTTAGGTTTCTGTTTTTGGTTTTCTGTCCTTGTGGGAATGATGAAAATTTAAGTTTTAGGAATTTATCGGAAAAAACAGAAACCGCTCTGCCGTCATTCCCGCAAAAGCGGGAATCCAGCCTCGTCGGTGCGGAAACTTATCGGGTAAAAAGGTTTCTTTAGTTTGGTGTCGATTTTGTCGGTGCCGGTGGCGGCGGCAACGTCGTCTTTGGCGTTGTCGGCGCGCGTAACCGGCTGTCCGCAGAACCATTTTACCGAACCGGCTTGACGCTTGGCCCACAGGGAGAGTTTTTTGCCTTTGATTTCGTTGTTTACGCCGGTTGAAAGCATTGTGGCGGTAACGACGCCGTTTTTGACTTCAACTTCCTTAACATATTTGCCTTTGATTGTTGAAGAAGATGCCACGCCGGCGGCATCATTAAATCCCGTCATTCCCACTTTCGTGGGAATGACGGGATTAAAGTTTCAAAATTTATTCTAAATAACTGAAACTCAACGAACTAGATTCCCGCTTTTGCGGGAATGACGAATTTTAGGTTGCTGTTTTTGGTTTTCTGTCCTTGCGGGAATGATGAAATTTTAAGTTTTAGGAATTTATCGAAAAAACAGAAACCGCTCCGCCGTCATTCCCGCGCAGGCGGGAATCCAGCCTCGTCGGTGCGGAAACTTATCGGGAAAACGGTTTCTTGAGATTTTGCGTTCTGGATTCCCGCTTTCGTGGGAATGACGGTTTAGGTATTTTTATAGAAAGCCGTAGGTGGTGTTTCTATGCAAACGACAGATGAAGCGTCGCGGCAGGTTGACGGCAGGTGCTTGGTGTTGATGTTGTCGGCGGTCTTGGCGGCGGCGGCGACGGTGTCGGCTTTGGCGTCGGTGCGCGTAACCGGCTGTCCGCAGAACCATTTTACCGAACCGTCTTGACGCTTGGCCCACAGGGAGAGTTTTTTGCCTTGGATTTCTTTGTTTACGCCGCTTGAAAGCATTGTGGCGGTAATGACGCCGTTTGCGACTGTAACTTCCTTAACATATTTGCCTTTGATTGTTGAAGAAGATGCCACGCCGGCAGAAGTGTTGTTGCCGGGCCATTCGCCGTGATTCAGGTAATACTCTGTGACGGCTGATTTTTGACCTTCGGCCAAAAGGATAGCTTCGTCATTCCCGCGCAGGCGGGAATCCAGGTCTGTCGGTACGGAAACTTATCGGGTAAAACGGTTTCTTTAGATTTTGCGTTCTGGATTCCCACTTTCGCGGGAATGACGGGATTAAAGTTTCAAAATTTATTCTAAATAACTGAAACCAACGAACTAGATTCCCACTTTTGCGGGAATGACGAAGTTTTTCTGCCATTTGCCGTGATTCGGGCAATACTCGGTAACGGCTGATTTTTTGAAAGTGTTTGAAATCGGCGCGTGGTGTTTCTATGCAACCGGTAGATGAATCATCGCGGCAGGTTGACGGCAGGTGCTTGGTGTTGATTTTGTCGTCGGTCTTGCCGTTGGCGGCGGCGACGTCGGTGGCGGTGGCGGTGGCGGTGTCGTTGCGCGTAACCGGCTGTCCGCAGAACCATTTGACCGAACCGTTTTGACGCTTGGCCCACAGGGAGAGTTTTTTGCCTTTGATTTCTTTGTTTACGCCGCTTGAAAGCATTGTGGCGGTAACGACGCCGTTTTTG
>OBCO01000793.1_pt1 | contig 3300 bp, 4 predicted proteins | sample 1495971 | NCBI WGS metagenome assembly OBCO01 (sample SAMN04168690, study PRJEB22393) | synthetic metagenome | isolation source: purchased from BEI Resources HM-276D | reverse complement strand
GCTCGTCAGGCTCATAACCTGAAGGCCGCAGGTTCAAATCCTGCCCCCGCAACCAAATTAACGCGCGTCATCAAGCGCTTGAGCGCCGCCCTCGGGGCGGCGTTTGCGTTTCCAACACCCGTGGAAGCACTGTGGAAGCAAGAGAGGTCGAAGTCCTTCGCGGCAAAGCGAAATCCGCTCCGACCCGAATGGGTTTGGCCTCTGCTGAGACATACCAACCGTCTCACCGTTGATGTTCAAACGACAGCGGACCTGGTCAACCGACCTGTCCGATGTCGGTTTTAGTGTTTGGTGAAGGGACCGCCGAAAGCTTCTTGGCGATCCGTGGAAGGACAAGCGTTGTGAGGCGTTGCTTGCCGCTCGTGGACAGTGCTAGGCTGCGCTGCGGCCATCGATGTTGCCCAAAAGATCAAAAATCAGGACTGATTAATGCAGAAGCAATGCGCGATAATAGACACATGCGTTCTTCTCTCTGATCCAGCAGTTCTTGTTCGTGCAGCCAACTTAGGCTTTCCGATACTCACAAAAACAGTCTTGGACAAAGTAGATTATAACGAAGAGAATGCCAACGTCGATACTGCGAAGAATGCCAGCCAGATCTTCCGCAAGATAAAGCACCAAACCCCAGAAAAGCAGGGCTCCTTGCCGTGCGGAAAAGTCCTCTTGGACGGAGATGCGTTCTATAAGTACGAGTTTGATGGTGCGCCCATCTTTGTAATAAGCTGAAATCAATACCGCACAAAGCGTTCCGACTTCAATGACATCAATGCTTTCAACGATGCTACAATACGAGAGGTGGCGAAAGACTACGACCTGATCCTTGTCACAGAAGATGGCGGGAACAAAACTCTAGCCGATCTTGATGGAATTCGTGCGACTGTGTGGACGTCGCCGACAAGAAGACAGGGCACGGGTCGCGTGCTGCCAGCCCCATCAAGACCACCAGTCCTGCCCTTCAAGCGAGCCACATCAGTTGTGCAGGAGGCAGGCATGGCTCTGCCCCAAGTGACGCCTCCAGGTGAGGGCGACACTGTCAAACTGGGTTTGTCGGGTCCGTCAATCAGACTCGGAAAGCAACTCGGCGCAGGTGGTGAGGGGCAGGTCTATGAGCTGGTCGGGGACGGTCGGGTCGCTAAGATTTACCACGCGGATCAGCTGTCGGCTAATAGGATCGCAAAGTTGCAGCTGATGGCATCTCGCGAGGTTTCGCGCCGGGGCATCTGCTGGCCAGAACAGTTGGTGTACGCGTCCAAGGGCGCTGCCGTGGGCTACGTGATGCAGCGCGCGCATGGGCACCCGCTGCAAAAGTCCTTGTTTGTCAAACCACTTCTCGCACAGCGGTTTCCTCAGTGGCAGAGGCAAAATCTGGTCAACGTCTGCATTTCGTTTCTGGAACACCTTCAGTATCTACACGCATTGAACGTCCTCGTTGGCGACATCAATCCAATGAATGTGCTGGTCGATGGTGACGGGACTAGTGTCTTCATCGTCGACGCAGACAGTTATCAAGTTGAGGGTTTTCCCTGTCCGGTCAGAACGGTGAACTTCTCACCCTCCGAACCTGCAGCACAAGAATTTCAGGTCCATACTTCGAACTGAGGACGATGAACTATTTGCAGTTGCGACAATGCTATTCATGATCGTTGTTCCAGGGAAGCCACCCTAATCACAGCAAGGCGGCGAATCTCCGGAGCAGAATATTGTCGATGCGAACTTTCCATATCCTTTAGGCGACGATCATAAGGGGAGGAATGTATCACAAGGCCCGTGGCGATACATCTGGAGCCATCTTCCGTACAAACTGAAAGAGCTGTTCCATAAGGCGTTCCGAGAAAATCAGCGAATTGCAATCTCCGAATGGATTGATGCACTTCGTGCTTACCAGAATGATCTCGGAAAAGGCTACCTGTCGAACGACATCTTTCCTGCAGGCTTTAAGGTGCCAAAAGGGCAAGGCGTTAACGTAAGCTGTGCGAGGCAGGGTTGCGGAAAGCAATTTGAGATGTACCGCGACAAGTTTGCTGAAATCACCGCAAAAGGGCAATCGCCGATATGCCCTGATTGTCTTCGCGTAATGGAGCTCGAGCGACTGGCGCGCAACTCTACCGCTGCTAACAATAGGAACGAAAAGAGGATTGCGCCATAGACCAGTTGGCACGCACCCTTTGCAACACGAAGCAAGAAGACGCCGAGCGGCCAAGCAAATCCGTCGATCTCTAGTTCATCTCAAAGATTCGGCACCGCGCAGGCCAATGTCAAAAAGCAGGCTACGACGAAGAAGCCTGGAGCGAAGTGGGCGATAATATTCTTCGCTGTGCTACTTGTTCTGGCTTGGAAGGTTGCATGGTGGATCGTACCCGCGGTCTTGGTCGCGGTGGTGATCATCGGTCTGCTGGGCGGCAAAGTTCCTTGATAGTGGAGAGAGAAGTATGAATGATGACCTAATCCTGCGTCAGGAAGCACTAGTTGAAAATCCAACAGCGCGTCTTCCAGTGTGTCTTGTACTCGATACGAGCGCTTCGATGACCGGCGCGCCGATCACGGAACTTCAGGAGGGCGTTAGCACCTTCTTTGCGCAACTGTTGGCCGATGATGTGGCCGAGTACTCCGCAGAAGTAGCTGTTGTCACATTTGGCGGCAATGTCGACATGGCTGTCGACTTCGCTGCGGTCACAAGGCAGACAGTCCCGTCTTTGACAGCTGGTGGAATGACCCCCATGGGCGAAGCGGTGGAGACGGCGCTTGAACTCCTGCATACTCGCAAGGAGGAGTACAAGCGTGCCGGGGTGGACTACTACCAGCCTTGGCTCGTGATTATGACCGACGGTGCGCCAACGGACAATATTTCCAAGGCTAGTCGTTTGGTCGATGATCTTGTGCGGGAGAAGAAACTAGCAGTGTTCGCCATCGGCATCGGCAAAGATGCCGATATGAACGAACTTGCAAAGCTGTCTGGCGGTCGGCCCCCATTGAAGCTGAAGGGCTTGGAATTCGGTCAATTCTTCCTGTGGCTCAGTGCTTCAGTCGGACGGGTTTCGCAATCTGTGCCAGGCAATAAAGTTGACCTCGATCCGGTGGCCGCATGGGCCAGCGTGTGAGCAGGAAACTCGCTTTTGCGGCTGTCGCGGGGCGGAACAAAGAGGATCGGCGCGGTGCTTGCCAAGATGCCGTGTTCGGAAAGAGCCTTGGCGGAATCGCATGCGTAGCCCTGGCGGATGGAGCCGGGGTCACGCCGGTTATCCGGTACCGATCCCCTTGAGCGCGCCGACGAAGAAGGTATCGGCGGAGAGGAGTTCGCCG
>OBCO01000780.1_pt1:0-2500 | contig 3602 bp, 5 predicted proteins | sample 1495971 | NCBI WGS metagenome assembly OBCO01 (sample SAMN04168690, study PRJEB22393) | synthetic metagenome | isolation source: purchased from BEI Resources HM-276D | reverse complement strand
GGTGGGATAACCTTTATAGGAGTCAGCCGTCTAAGGTAGGACAGATGATTAGGGTGAAGTCGTAACAAGGTAGCCGTAGGAGAACCTGCGGCTGGATCACCTCCTTTCTAAGGAAGGCGAAAGATGATGGAGAGTGCGAGAGCACTAAAGAGAAGTCATCGAGAAAGCCAAGCGGAAGCACACTGAGAAACTTTGTTTAGTTTTGAGGGTATTACCTCAAACAACTTGAATAACAAGCCAAGCACAATCGGGCCTATAGCTCAGCTGGTTAGAGCGCACGCCTGATAAGCGTGAGGTCGATGGTTCAAGTCCATTTAGGCCCATTCAAAGTGAAAGCTTTGATAAAAGGCAATGATGGGGGCTTAGCTCAGATGGGAGAGCGCCTGCTTTGCACGCAGGAGGTCATCGGTTCGATCCCGTTAGCCTCCATTGAGACTGTTGTGTCTCAAGGGTTAGTACATTGAAAACTGAATATAATCTAAAGCAAAAAACCGAGACAATCGAAAAAACAGATTGAAGAGCGACCGAGAAGAGAGAGAAACTCAACTTGAAATAGGTCAAGTAGAAAAGGGCGCATGGTGAATGCCTAGGCACTAGAAGCCGATGAAGGACGTGACGAACCACGAAAGGCTTCGGGGAGCAGTAAGTAAGCAATGATCCGGAGATATCCGAATGGGGGAACCCAATACCGGGAGGTATTATCAAGAGCTGTTAAGGCTGTTGAAGGAAGACGCAGTGAACTGAAACATCTAAGTAGCTGCAGGAAGAGAAAGAAAAATCGATTTCCCAAGTAGCGGCGAGCGAACAGGAAAGAGCCCAAACCAGCTGGCTTGCCAGTTGGGGTAGTAGGACTGCAGGAAAGCACTTGAAGCGATAGCAGAATTATCTGGAAAGATAAGCCAGAGAGGGTGAGAGCCCCGTAAGCGAAATTGCAGAGAGACTTAGCAGGATCCTGAGTAGGTCGGGACACGAGGAATCCCGATTGAAACCGCGAGGACCATCTCGCAAGGCTAAATACTAACTAGTGACCGATAGTGAACCAGTACCGTGAGGGAAAGGTGAAAAGAACCCCGGAAGGGGAGTGAAAGAGAACCTGAAACCGTGTGCCTACAAGTAGTCAAAGCACATTAAAGTGTAATGGCGTGCCTTTTGTAGAATGAACCGGCGAGTTACGTTATGGTGCAAGGTTAAGTCAGAAAAGACGGAGCCGGAGCGAAAGCGAGTCTGAAGAGGGCGAGAGAGTATCATGACGTAGACCCGAAACCAAGTGACCTACCCATGACCAGGTTGAAGGCGTGGTAAAACACGCTGGAGGACCGAACCCACGTGAGTTAAAAATCGCGGGGATGAGTTGTGGGTAGCGGTGAAATTCCAAACGAACTTGGAGATAGCTGGTTCTCTCCGAAATAGCTTTAGGGCTAGCCTCGTGTGAATGATAATGGAGGTAGAGCGCTGTTTGGACTAGGGGCCCGTCAGGGGTTACTGAATCCAGATAAACTCCGAATGCCAGATATCAATGCACGGGAGTCAGACTGCGAGTGATAAGATCCGTAGTCGAAAGGGAAACAGCCCAGATCACCAGTTAAGGTCCCCAAATCTATGCTAAGTGGAAAAGGATGTGGAGTTGCGTAGACAACTAGGATGTTGGCTTAGAAGCAGCCACCATTTAAAGAGTGCGTAATAGCTCACTAGTCGAGTGACGCTGCGCCGAAAATGTACCGGGGCTAAGCATAGTACCGAAACTGTGGATGCATATCAAAGGATATGCGTGGTAGGAGAGCGTTCTAAGTGCGGAGAAGTTAGATCGAGAGGACTAATGGAGCGCTTAGAAGTGAGAATGCCGGTATGAGTAGCGAAAGATAGGTGAGAATCCTATCCGCCGAAAGACTAAGGTTTCCTGGGGCAGGCTCGTCCGCCCAGGGTAAGTCGGGACCTAAGGTAAGGCCGAGAGGCGTAGCCGATGGACAACAGGTAGAGATTCCTGTACTGAAATTGTTCGATATGAGCAAAGGAGGGACGCAGGAGGCTAATGACGCATGTTGCTGGAAATACATGTGCAAGCAGTAAGAAGAAAGATGAGTCAAATGCTTGTCTAAAGAAATCAAGCTGTGATGCGGAGCGAAATTAAAGTAGCGAAGGTCATGATGTCACACTGCCAAGAAAAGCTTCTAGCCAGAGCAATTTTACCCGTACCGCAAACCGACACAGGTAGTCGAGTGGAGAACACTCAGGTGAGCGAGAGAACTCTCGTTAAGGAACTCGGCAAAATGACCCCGTAACTTCGGGAGAAGGGGTGCTGATGGTAAAAGATCAGCCGCAGTGAATAGGCCCAAACAACTGTTTATCAAAAACACAGGTATCTGCAAAATCGTAAGATGACGTATAGGTGCTGACACCTGCCCGGTGCTGGAAGGTTAAGAGGAGAGCTTAGCGCAAGCGAAGGTTTGAATTGAAGCCCCAGTAAACGGCGGCCGTAACTATAACGGTCCTAAGGTAGCGA
>OBCO01000775.1_pt1 | contig 3788 bp, 2 predicted proteins | sample 1495971 | NCBI WGS metagenome assembly OBCO01 (sample SAMN04168690, study PRJEB22393) | synthetic metagenome | isolation source: purchased from BEI Resources HM-276D | reverse complement strand
ATAAAACCGCACCTCCAATTGTTAGTTATTTGTCTAACAAATTGGGTGCGGTTCAAATGCCTGCAAGCGTGTGAAGGGCGGTTCTAAGAAAAAATAAACTTTTTAGCAACTAGCCACCTTGCGGTAACAGTTACATAAGGCGAGATGTTGGAGCATCTCGTCTTCTTTAGTTTATGCAAAAACTATTGTTATAATACTTCTACACTTATTATAACATCAACTATTGTACATGTCATGCAGATTTATCCGCGATAGTTGATAAAAAAGACATTATTATTAAAACGAAATCAATTTTGTTCCTGTTTCAAAATACTTTGCAGGAGCATAACTTGTCCCATTTCGATCTTGAAATTCATTTCCAACATATATTGATACTATCATTGCGATTACTCCAATAAAAATCACTCGTCTCACACGCTGCTTTTTCTTTTTATCCACTCAAAATTCCCCTTTCTATGAAAAAAGGCACACCCCATTAAGGGGTGTGCCTTTGGTTTATCCATTCAGCTACTAGTTCAAGAAGGATTATATACTTTTGTCGATTCAAGTCATTATACAATACTATTTATCTAATTTCTATTCTTCATATAGTACCAATTTGATAAATCAGTAATAATATTTTCCTTTCCAACCCAATTCCAACCTGGTGTTTGCACAGGGAATGGAAGATCCGCAAGCACCCTTCTCTTTTTAAAATCATCGTACGCAACACCTTTAATTTCCACTTCATCTGTCAGGCACAAACTCATTTCATTCACACCTGCTGGGTTTGTTTCAACATTGAACGAATATTTTCCATCTTTTGTTTTTAATGGCGCATACCATTTTCGTTGGCCATCAATAATTTTTTCCTTACCATCCCAATATAAAGACTTAGTTGGTCTTTTACTATCAAAGACATGTCCTGTTACTTCAGACAAATACATATTTTTAGGTAGGAATTTAGATGTTAAGCCATTATTAGAAACACTCTCTAAATCATAAGCTGTTTTTAGTCCTTCATCTGCAAATGGATACTGTGCCGTTGCTTTTGTAAATACACCTGGATAATTGGTATTCCAATCATTTTTGTATTTCCCATTAACTTCATAAGAAAAACCATACCCCGCATGGAGCTTAGATGGTTCTAAATTATCAATACTTCCACTTAATGTTTCATAGAACATTTCTCCCACTGTGTCCTCTTTTGACACACGTTCACTTACTGTTTCTACCACACCTTTTACACTCGTTACTCCGCACATTCCTTTTTCATGAGATGGTGAATAGATAGCTGTTTTAATAGGATTATTTTTGTATGTGGTTTCTTCTATATCTAATCGGTTACCAGCAGGGTTAATTTCTGCCTGAATTGTTCCTTTCCCCTTATGTTGCCAGCCAAGGTTCAAGGTTTTCTTTTCTCCCTCAGTTAACCTTACCTTTTGTGTTGCTACTTGTTGTCCGTTATGCTTGAGCACGACTACCGTTTCAGGATTTGCATACTTCGCTTCTAGCGCATCTAACTTTTTAATTTTATTTTTCTCTTTTTCTAACTTCTGCCTTGCTGTATCTAACCTACTTGCTGCACTATCCAATCTATTTTCTTCCCAAGAGCAGTCTCTATCGTAATAGTGATGGTTTCCTTCTGCATCTACCTCATGAATTGGATTACGACGGCAATAACTAAGACTAGATTGCGCACTATCTCTATCGGATTCAGAACTATTTACCGCTTGCTCGGACTTATTAATATTGTTATTTACCTTTGCTCTATATTGGTCACGTTCGGGTTTAAAATTATCACGTGATACATCTATTCTTGTTTTTATATTCTTTCCTTCTCTTGCTGTTTCTCCTTCAATTCGGTCAGCAGAGAAATCGATTTTATATTTAAAATCATCTTCATCACCTGGATCTGGATTAGGGGTTACTTCTGTACCACAGTTACCATTTATGGTGAAATCAACAGTTTTCTCATTTGATTCCCTTTGAACAGCATCAATGGCTTTAATTTTCGCAGTATATCGGCCACACATTTGTGGCTGCCACTTTAGTTCTTCTGACTTAAATTGCCCTGCATCACCTTCATTTGGTTTTTGATTATCTTTTTGCGGAGTTGAACGCAGATAATTTTCTTGATGATACACGGTTTCGCCATCTTTTGTAATATCTAACATCCATTTAACTCGGTTCCGTTCTCCGGCAGCTTTTTGATAAGGGTTTATTGTTGTTCCATTAGGATCTCGGTCATTGTATCCTTTATTTTTACTTACATATTCAAAACCGTTAAATGTAAATTTTACGGGTATATCTTTTTTCCCACTCGTAGCTTTAAAATCTTTTATTTGAGGTTTACTTGTGCGTACATACCACAAGCTATACCTATTCACGTCATTTACACCACCAGCCCCTGCATATCCGCCAGAAAGATAAGCAATGTCTCTAATCCAATAGAACTCTCCATAAGATTTATCTGAAAACCCATTTTTAATCCTATGTGGAATTAAGTTTCTTAAAACGAATTCAGGGTTACCCCAATATTTACTTGCAATTATATCGTTTGTAATTCTCTCTATTTCGGTTACCATTCTATCTCCCACTACAACTGAAGGGTTAATGTAGCCTTCAGTTGATATACGCACATAAGGTTCTGAATGGTCTTCATTTTGGATAAGGTTTTCCCTTGAATTCCCCCAATTAAAAGAACCATTATAAACAGCAGGAAAATGTAAATCCGCTTTATAATCGAACTCTTTTGTTTTATAACCACTTCCTGGTCTAAGTAGCTTCCCATTCAATTGTAATTCAGGTGATTTTAAAGACGTGTCTTCATTCCCATTATAAAATGGAATATCCCCATTATTTGCACTTGCTACTGATGGCCATACCAACATCACTGAAACACACGTTAATAGTATATTTTTTCGCAGTCTCATAACCTCACTCCTTTTAACATAAAAAAAGGACACACCCGTACCTTGGTAGGTACGTAAGGTGTGTCCTTTACGTAAATAAATTGTATATTAGTTAATTATTATATTACATCTTTAAATGTATCAAATGTAGCTTTAAAATGCAATAATATTATACACGCACTTGAATGTACATCATATGATCAGCTGTAGAGTGCCCTACACGAACTTTATAATTTCCTTTTTCATAGTTATTAATTTCTTGAGCATCTACAGTTTCCTGAATTTCTTTATCTAGAACTAAATCTGAATTTAACATAGTAGTCCACTTTTTAGCTAACTCAATAGTTGCTTCGTTATTATCTAGGAAAATAATTTTAAAATCATTTTCACTTACCGCATCAATATAAACTTGTGCACCAATTGTACCTGCTGGTAAGTACATATTTTTATCAACCAGTCTAATTGTTCCATTTATATCTGCATACTTAAGGTTAGTACCATATTTACTATTCACACTCTTAATAAGATTTTGCGCTTCTGTAGAAATGGATTTTTGAGCAATCGGGTTTTTCATAGCGTTTGGATTATACGTAACTTCCTCTGTAACTAAACCTTTATCTATACTTGATGGTAAATTTGTATCTGGTTTTTCTTCTGGTTTTGTTTCAGGTTTTGGGTCTGGCTTCACTTCTGGTTTTTCTTCTGGTTTCGTTTCAGGTTTTGGATCTGGCTTCACTTCTGGTTTTTCTTCTGGTTTTGTTTCAGGTTTTGGGTCTGGCTTCACTTCTGGTTTTTCTTCTGGTTTCGTTTCAGGTTTTGGATCTGGCTTCACTTCTGGCTTTTCTTCTGGTTTTGTTTCAGGTTTTGGGTCTGGCTTCACTTCTGGTTTTTCTT
>OBCO01000749.1_pt1 | contig 4631 bp, 7 predicted proteins | sample 1495971 | NCBI WGS metagenome assembly OBCO01 (sample SAMN04168690, study PRJEB22393) | synthetic metagenome | isolation source: purchased from BEI Resources HM-276D | reverse complement strand
CCGCATACTGGCCTTTTTCTGTTAGGGAAAGTTGCACTTCAAATGCGAATCCGCCGTGCGCTGAAATTCGACCAGTTGATACTCGAATTTCCTGAGCGCGGGGACGGCGCATGGGTACACATCGGTTTCCGACGCAACAGCCCGCAACGCAACCAGATACTGACCGCAACCAAGAAAAACGGCAAAACCGTGTATCTGCCCGGGCTGCATCCTTGAGGTCGTCTGAAATGGATATTTTATTGAAATACTGGAAGCCGGTAGGTGTATTGCTGCTAATCGTCCTGATTTTTACCGCATGGCATTTCGACCGTGCCGAAAAATACCGCATGGGACGGGAGGCTGCTGCTGCCGAAATCTCGAATCGTCTGAAAGACGGCTATATCGAGCAGGCAAAGCAGGCGCGTTCTGCCGAGCAGAAGGCCGCTGCCGCGTTTGCCGAACGACAAACCAAATTAGAAGAGGAAAAACAAAATGCTGAAAAAACTGTTGCCGCTATGCGTCTTGAGCTTAACCGCCTGCGCCACTACGCCGCCGCCCAAAATCGCAACAGAAACCTGCCCGCAACCGCTACCGCCGCCACCGCATCTGATGGCGCGTCAGATTCCCAAGGCTGGCTATTATTCGGACAGTGCGCTGAAAAATATGCAGGACTGGCAGAAACAGCCGACGGACATGCAGCCGATTTAAGGGAATGGCAGGCATATGGTCATGCAGTAAGCAGTCAGCGTGCCGAATAAGCAACCGCCCGAACCTGTAAGAAAAGATTACAGGTTCGGGCGGTTTCAGCATTTAATCGAATAAGACGGCGCCGATGCGCGCCAGCACATCGTCCAATACATAATCGGGTACAGTTTCTTTAAAAGAAGCCTTGCGGATTTGCCAGTCTAGAGATTTGAGCTGGTGGCAGTGGACATTGCCCTGCGTTTCCGTTCCTGCACCGAGTAAGGTTGAAATCATGCCGCTGCTTCGTGCAGCTGCTGCATTCCCCTGTGAAATGGGGCAGGCAAAAACCAATCCCGTTGCGCGGTTGAATGCTTTTGGAGACAGAGCCAGCGCAAACCGCCCGCCCTTGATTTCCTTGCCGCTGGAAGGGTCGAAATTCAAATGGAAAATATCGCCTTTGTCGGGAATATACATTTCAGACGACCTCGTTGCCGGCATCATCCAAGATTTCCCAGCCTTCTACGCGCGGCGGGGTTTCTTCCATTTCGGCAAGCAAGTCTGCCAAGCGGAAACGTCGGGCAGCACGCACACGGAGTTCGCCGTTATGTACTTCCGCTACCAAAGCGTCGCCGATTTTAAAATCCAATTGTTTCAGCATGTCGGCAGGCAGTCGGACGGCCGCCGAGTTCCCCCATTTTTGGACACGCAACATAATCTTCACCTTTATTGTATCTACAAAGTAGATACATATTACCATAAAATTTCAGTTGTTCAAATACTTGTGCAGAATACGCCAAAAGCCGTCCGAACTGTTTCGGACGGCTTTTGTACTGTATTTGCGCCTTCAGGCAATATTTTGTTATCCATTTTCAAGATGCAAAAGCTTTCTAATTGCTTGATGTCGGATTTCGGTTGTTTAGGGATACAAAACCAAGTAAACTAAAACTGTTTGATTGGAAAATGCTCCGCAAGGAGAAAATTATGTTCAAAAAATCACTTTATAAGGCTGCTTTGGCGTATTTCGGCGATTGCGTGGCTGCCCATATTTCAGAACAGTTTTGACTGTTTATTCACAAATCAGATGCCTTTAGGGGGTTTGCTTTCCATAATGCAACCAAAATTTCCAACTCTCTAAATATTGTGTCTTTGCGTTCTTCTTCGCGTATTTTCATAACAAGAGGCGAAACTGCATTCCACAATTTTATGAAGTTGGTGCAATGCAGCCGTTTAAACAAATCCTCATCCAATACTCCCGAGTTGATTGCGCACGCATAAAACTCGTGCCGATTGATTACGGTAAGTAAATGCCCTCTCTCTTTTTCCCATTGTCCGCCCTTATTTTGATAAATTTCATACAGGTCGATCCGCGCGTTGTTGTCGTCAACTGCCGTGCCGCGAATATAAGGCGAAATATGATTGTCGGCTTCTACAAATTGTGCATCTTGGTAATCATTCAAAATAACATCTAATGTCGCCTTTTGCTTTGAAGTTTTCTTATTGATGAATATTGTCCCCAGTGCAATGACGGCGGTTACTGAAACAACGGTCAGTTGCCAAAACATCAGCCATTCGGCCGTCCCTCATAGGTTAAACTGTACGCTGTGCCTGAATATGTAAAATAAAGTGAATACAGATACAAACAAGGAGGTTAGGGCAATTACTGACAACCAACCTCCTTGTTTTATTTGTTTCCGCACCTTACCAGCCATTAAAACCCTCATTTTTGTATTTCATCGTATTTCCTTAATGGTTTTAACCTTGCTTGTCGATATCTGTATATTAATGCCGTGCGCCCGTTCTTTCAAGGGGTGATTTAAAAATCAGGCATCCTTGACATCCTCTCCTGCTTAAAGGCGGGGGGACTCCTGCCGTGTAAACCAATGCCGTCTGAAGGGCTTTCAGACGGCATAAAAAAACCGCCTTTGTGTAAAGCGGTTGAAGAAAAGCCTTTCAATAAAAATGCCGTCTGAATTTCAGACGGCATTGTTGTCGGATATGCCTATTCCTTATCCAGCCGGCGCAGGGTTTCGGCGAGCTGTTTGAAGTCGGTTTCTCCCGCCGCCAAACTGACAATCAAGTCGTCAAGCCCTTGGTCGGCGGCAATGCTGATGCCCTGCAAATCCAGATAGGTCAACATTGTTAAAAGCGCGGTGCGCTTGTTGCCGTCGGGAAAGGCGTGGGCTTTGGCTATGGCTTGTGCATAGAGGGCGGCGATTTCGTAGATGTCCTCAAGGTTTTCATACTGCCGCCAGTTGGCAATCCGCGACAATGCGCCGTCCAAGCGCGCCATATCCGCCCGCCCTTTCAAACCCGCTTCATCCGCCAATACGGTTTGATGGATAAGCGCGACCAGTTCGCCGTCTATCATTTGTCGGCAAGTGCCTTGACGGCTTTTTGATGGGTTTTGGCAATGCGGCGGGCGGCGGCAAGCAGTACGCGTTTGCCTGCTTCGCCTTTAAGCTCGATTTTGACGGGGCGTGTATTTTGGTTTTGCATCGCTGCTCCTTGTCTGTTTGCGGGCATTTTAGCTTTTTTCCGGCAGCTTGGGAAATGCCGTCCGAAAACACTTCAGACGGCATTCTTCTAATAGTGTAATGCAATAGTTACTCCAAGATTTTTGTATATGGCTGTTTTTATGGTAAATTAAATTTTCATAAGAAATAAATATATTTAAATCAATGAAATAAAATTTAGTCGAATCCCACCGTTTCCGCCACAAAGCAAAACCGCCCTGATTCGGGGCGGTTCTTTTTTGTTCAAGTTGAGACCTTTGCAAAATTCCTTTCCCTCCCGACAGCCGAAACCCAAACACAGGTTTTCAGCTGTTTTCTCCCCAAATACCTCCTAATTTTACCCAAATACCCCCTTAATCCTCCCCGGATACCCGATAATCAGGCATCCGGGCTGCCTTTTAGGCGGCAGCGGGCGCAAATCAGTCCGAAATAGGCCGCCCGGGCGTAGCGGAATTTACGGTGCAGCGTACCGAAGCTTTGTTCGACCACATAACGGGTCTTAGATAAATACCGGTTGCGTTTGGTTTGCGTTTCCGTCAGCGGACGGTTGCGGCAGGCTTTGCGCATAATGCCGTCCTGCAACTGATGTTCTTCCAGATGTTGCCGGTTTTCCGCACTGTCGTAGCCTTTGTCGGCATAGATGGTCGTACCTTCGGGTAACCCTTCCAACAACGGCGACAGGTGTTTGCACTCATGGGCATTGGCGGGGGTAATGTGCAGTTTCTCGATATAGCCTTCCGCATCGGTACGGGTATGTTGTTTGTAACCGAGTTTGTAGAGGCCGTTTTTCTTGATCCAACGGGCATCGCTGTCCTTACTCGGTGTGGTTTGGCCGTTGATTTGTCCTTCCTCATCGACTTCTATAGCCTGGCGCTGTTTGCTGCCGACGGTCTGAATAATGGTGGCGTCAACGACGGCGGCGGATGCTTTCTCTACTTTTAAGCCTTTTTCGGTCAGTTGGCGGTTAATCAGTTCCAACAGTTCGGACAGGGTGTCGTCTTGCGCCAGCCGGTTGCGGTAGCGGCATAAGGTGCTGTAATCGGGGATGCTCAGTTCGTCAAAACGGCAAAACAGGTTGAAGTCGATGCGGGTGATGAGGCTGTGTTCGAGTTCGGGATCGGAGAGGCTGTGCCATTGTCCGAGCAGGACGGCTTTGAACATGGACAACAGGGGACAGGCGGGACGACCGCGGTGGTCTCGGAGGTAACGGGTTTTTTGACGGTTCAGGTATTGTTCGATCGGCTGCCAATCAATCACCTGGTCCAACTTCAATAGCGGGAAGCGGTCGATGTGTTTGGCAATCATGGCTTGGGCGGTTTGTTGAAAGAAGGTGCTCATGAGAAATCCCCTAAATGTCTTGGTGGGAATTTAGGGGATTTTGGGGAATTTTGCAAAGGTCTCGACCTTGTGTTTTTTAAGGTATTCGATAGTATGGGCGATACCTTTGGGGTTGTT
>OBCO01000738.1_pt1 | contig 5047 bp, 7 predicted proteins | sample 1495971 | NCBI WGS metagenome assembly OBCO01 (sample SAMN04168690, study PRJEB22393) | synthetic metagenome | isolation source: purchased from BEI Resources HM-276D | reverse complement strand
ATGCCCTTGCGCTCGTAAGCGCCGCTACCCTTGCTCGGCGTCTGTGGCGGCTTCGGGGCACGTCCAGTGAAGCGCGTTCTCCTTCTCCAAATTTACCTGCACGGCTACGGCGGCGGCCGCCTGCCCCGCTGGTTACGCCGCCGGATCTGCCTGGGGCTGGACCACCTCATTGCGGCGGGGGGAGCCGCCGCAAGGCGGCGCATTCATTTGCCGGTAGGGTCTAGAGAAGCAGCACGCGGGGTAGCGGGTTGGCGCCGCCTTGGCGGGCCCATGCTGGAACGCCACCTGCAGATCCAGTCCCAGCACCCGGCCAACCGCCTCTAGCCTCGCTTGACTGATGACGCCGTCATGCTTCTATCATGGTGGATCTGATAGAATGACGGGCGTCGCTCCATGACGACAAGCCGGGTGAGGGATTTAGCGGACCAGCAGGTCGAGAAGAGCTTGCTGCGGTTGAGGGCATCCATCGAGGCATGGGCAAAAGAGCGGGAAATTTCCGACTATTGCTCGGTGCAAAACTATCTCGACAGGCCAGGAGCCGAGCCGCTCGATTTACCGGTGCTTGCCGTCATATCATTCGATGGCGAGCTCTCCGCGTCAATGAATGGCTACGGGGATGAAGAGCTGGCGATCAGTCTTCAAGATTTGCTAGCCGATCACGGGTGCTGGCTGGAGCAGGACAAGAGCTCCACGGCTCTGGTCTTCCCCGACGAGGACAGCGATTACGCCGCATACACGTCATATTTTCACTGGCAATGGGTGTGCGGGCTCGTCGAGCCGGATACTGCGGATGTATACGAAGAGCTCTATCGCCACTTCGCTCACCGTCCTGATGACCTCTATCGGTTAGAGTGGCGGGAATACGAGACGCTCCTCGCGAGGATCTTCCAGTCGCAGGGCTTCGACGTCGAGCTTGGTCCTGGGCGCGGTGATGAGGGCGTGGATATTCGCCTCATTCAGCGTGATCCGATTGGCGACATCGTCACCCTTGTTCAAGCCAAGAAATACGGCGCCGGCAACAAGATCGACCAAACCCAGGTCGCAGCCCTATATGGTATTCAGCAATCAGAGGACGCAAACTTTTCCATGTTCGTGACAACCTCCGCGTATGCGCCGGTCGCGAAGAGGTTTTCCGCCCGAGAGAAAGTCCAGGGCAGGCTGGCATTGAAGGATTCGAGCCACGTTGCTGAATGGTGCCGAACTGCGACTGATGGCATTATCCGCGACAAGTCCACCTTGGTGACGCCGCAGCATGTTCAGGGCTTGATGTCCGGAATAGGCGAACGGGCCGATCGACGACTATTGAGAACGACATACGGCTACAACTCGACCCACAACAGCTTCGCCCTGGTCGTGAAGGAGAGCAACCACGCAGCTCTCCTTATGCCCCTGCCGCGGCGCACCATTAGCGATGACGGTCACGGTCAGCGCGGCCTCGAGGTTCCAAGCTTCGATTTCTCCCTCCCGCACTTCAACGGAGACAATGTTTTCCGCGTCCGCAAAGAGCAGCGTGACGGAGAAATTTTTTATTGGGGTAATGACCGACTATATTGCGCCTGGAACGGCGAGCCATGCCATTTCGATTATTACGACTGAGGCCACCGCGCGGGTGCTTTTGAAGCTCGGATATCATGGAGGAAACCCAGCCGAGGAGTTCCCCCATGGACCGGCTGATTCAGACCTGCTTCGCGATCTTTGTGCTATGAACCATGATCTTTGCGTCAGTAATGGCGCTGTTCGTGGCAGCATACTTCGCCTTGTCACTCGTGGCCGCTGAGGCCGCCGTTCCGAAGACGGTGATGATCAACGCGACCTTTCTCAAGGCGCGCCGCACGGGGACCAGCCTACGGTCGAAAAAGGGGGGCCAGGCGACCAAAGAGGCCGTCTGATTGGCCGAACCAAGGGCGGCATGAACAGTGACCGCTCTGGCGGCGACACTGACGCTCTCCGCCCGCCACTTGGCGAGCGTCGCGACACTGATCCCTTCCTCCTTGGCCAACTGGCCCAGGGGCATGTTGTTCGGCGGCAGCATCTTCGTGAGAACCGCCGCCTTTCGTTCCGGTGGATAAGCCAAACCCTTCGTCCTGTCCCGCCCGCCTCAGGATACACTTCCAGATTCAGAACCGGTGACAACTGCCCTGACAGAGGGGGATCAGCAACGATCCGCGGCTGCGCAGCGCAGCATTGTAGGCGGACCAGTTCGTCGTGCGGTAACGGGCGGGCTTGGGCTTGCTCATGCCAACCGTCTAACCGCATGGATTCGTGATGTGAATCCTTTGCAGATCGAGTTCTGCAACAATGCCGCAACAAGCCAAAAAAAAAGTTGGGATCCTAGCGGCCTGAGCCGCTAGGTCTGTCTATTAGCGGGCCTTCCGCTTTCGAGTCTTCTTCGATCTCCGATATGACAGCCAAGCGATCCAGACTGACATAACACGGGTAGCGAACTCGAGAACGTCGAGAACAGACGGCACATCTATCATTCCTTCACACCTTTCAGCAGTGCGTGTCGGAGACAGATGTCCGATCTCATCGTTTTCGATATGTCATGGCATAGGCCACCGACACGGGTTCGCGTCTAAATCAACCCAATTGTCGGTAACCGGTCGGTTATGCTAGCCTACTCATAATGAAGCTAGAATTGCCTAGGGCACATCAAGCATAGGAGACTCGCGCTGAGATTTCAAGAGTGCGGCTGCAGCTCGTTCTGGATTACAGCCAGACCAGACCAGATCAGGACCTTCACGGCGAGTAGCCTGTGTACCGGGGCACGGTTGTGAAACAGCGCGTTGCGCGGGTCATGCCGCCGATCTGAACTTCGTGGCGGCTTCGGTTTCAAGGGCCGTCTGCTCGGCCCGGATCTGATCTGGCGTTCGGTGCCGGTGCCGTTCGCGCAGCCAGCTGGCGTTGTGAAGGGCCGCGACTTGGTCCAGGACCAGACACGCCGCATTGCCCGCCTGCACGGCTTGCTCTGCCGCATCCATCCGGGTCTCGAACGCGTGCTCGATCTCACGTCGAAGGGGCCGCTGGCGCTTGTGGCCCGCCATGTCGCCCCGACCGAGATCCGGCGCGCCGGCAGGGCAAGGATTGTCGCCCATCTGAAGAAAACTCCGCACTTGCGAGGCATTGAGGAGCTGGCAGACCGTGCGCTGACAGCGGCGCGGCACCAGCGGCTCGCCGTGCCGGGCGAAACTGCAACCGCGGAGCTGATCAGGGAACTCGCCGCAGAGGCTATCGACGTGCGGATGAAGATCGCGCGGATCGATCACGACCTCGAGGCCCTGCTTGCAGCTCACCCTGACGGCGCCCTCATCCGCTCGCTGCCGGGGATGGGGGCGCTCCTCGCGGCAGAACTCATCGCGACGATCGGCGATGTCCGCCGCTTCGCATCAGCCGACGCCATGGCGTCGGCGGCGGGCCTTGCGCCGGTCCAGCGCCAGTCGGGCAAACGCCAAGACCGCAGGATGGTGTAACCGTTGCTATGTGCACACGACTCGTGTACACATAGGTTGGTGGAGCCCTTAGAGCGGATTTGAGCGAGTCCGCTGTCGCTGCACAGAATGAGAAATTAACCAATCATAAAATATGAAAGTGGGTAGAAAATGGACCATCATCATTACCGACCGCACGAGAGGCAGAAATGGAAGTTGAGTTTGACGAAGTTAAGCGTCAGCAAAACATCGATAAGCACGGGATCGATCTACTTTACGGAGCGTTGATCTTTGATGGGCTCACTGTCGAGGCGCCCGATACCCGCAACGATTATGGCGAAGACAGAATTGTAGCCATCGGGTTCGTAGATGATCTGTGCATAGTTACGGTTTACGTTCAACGAGGTAGCGTTATCCGCCTCATTTCCACTCGGAAGGGAGGAAGACGTGACAGAAGGAAGTATGAAGAGGCTATCAGTAGACGAGGTGCGGGCGCTTAAGAATGCTGGCAAGCTCCACCTCAGCCCAGATGCCACGGAAGAGAACCTTCCGGAGGAATTTTGGGCTAACGCCGAGGTTGTGGAGCATGAATCTCGGAAGTCGGTTCACTTGCGCTTGGATCCGGAAGTCTTCCGCTTCTTCAAGGAGGAAGGCGATGGGAAGGGGCACATCAAGAAAATGCAGGACGTGCTCGCGTCCTATGTGCGAACTATGAAGGCATCTGGCAGAGCGAATCCGTAGTGTTAGACTGTGGATTGACGTCTTGCCGATGCTCATGTCTGCCGTAGAGCACCTCTGCTCTAGCGGCACGCTATACTGAGTGGAGACGGGTGAGATGGGCAAGACTTCTGATGACCAAAGGGTGCCGGCAGCGAACTCCGCGGCTCCACCGCAGATCAGTCCTTTGACGCGAGCTGTCCGCATTGGTCTGGGTTCTCTGATTTTGGCTGTCGGAACCTCCCTTCTATGGGGCGGGTTCGTTGCAGAAGCGGGAGCTCCGATGCTCCTAGGCCTGATGGCGTCGCTGCTCGGTGTGGCCGTGACCACAGGCCCACATCGCGTGCGTCCTGGGACGGCTGGGGGCGACGCACCGCCCGTCAGCCTAGACCAGTATTACGCAAGAGTAGGTGTTGGAATCGGCGCCTTTCGTGCGCGCATGAGGGGATGGGACTAGCGCGCCTCCTCCCCCTGGCGCACTTGACCGGTGAAGACGTGGCCGCCTATTCGGACTGGCGGAGCATCACGGGCTTCTGTCTCCCTCTCTAGCCAAGTCGGAATGAGGTTCTTCTGGTAGCCAGTTTCTACCAGATGGCTCATGCCGGCCGGCGAGTAATAGTGCGTGGCTCCTTCGGTGAAGTCGGGAACAAGCCCAGCCATCACGAGATCGGCGACATAGGCGGCGCGCTCATAAGCCGCGTCGCCGGGATTGTATTTCGACACCAGCGCGTTCCCGGATCCATCCGCGTTCCAAGCGGAGAACTGGCGTGGCTGCAGGCTGACGTCTGCCACATTGTCGGGAAACCTGACGTCTTCCGCACGGTTACGGATTACCAGCGCGACTGCGGCCATGCCGACATTGCCCTGATCGGCGGCCTCGCCGAGGATGGTGCGCACCATGA
>OBCO01000732.1_pt1 | contig 5271 bp, 5 predicted proteins | sample 1495971 | NCBI WGS metagenome assembly OBCO01 (sample SAMN04168690, study PRJEB22393) | synthetic metagenome | isolation source: purchased from BEI Resources HM-276D | reverse complement strand
AAACACTTGGCTACGAAACGCCAAGTGTTTTATTCTTGAATCTGTTCCAACCACTAATACACTAGTGTTGCACTTGAAATCCGAATCCAAGGCCGTCTGAAACGATAAGGTTTCAGACGGCATTTCTTTCTTTATAGTGGATTAACAAAAACCAGTACAGCGTTGGCTCGCCTTAGCTCAAAGAGAACGATTCTCTAAGGTGCTGAAGCACCAAGTGAATCGGTTCCGTACTATTTGTACTGTCTGCGGCTTCGTCGCCTTGTCCTGATTTTTGTTAATCCACTATATGTTTGACGGTTGCGGTCAGGCTGCGCGGCGTGCCGTAAACGTGAATGTCGGGCATAGGGCGGTAGCGTTTGTTGAACACGTTTTCAAAGTCCAAACCGATGCGGGTGGATTTGCCGATTTTGTAATGCGCGGTCAAATACAGTGTGGCGTAGGGGCGTTGGGTCAATGCGGCTGCGGCGGCAGGGAAGAAACCGCCATACCCGTCGGCATCCCGAAGCCGAATACGGCAACGGCAAGCGCAATCAGCAGCGTATAAAGCCCCGCCTGATAGCCTTTCAGCTTCAGGACGGTCAGCGCGGCAAAGAAAAAGACGATGGGTAAGAGTGCGGCGGCGGCAGTCAGATACAGGCTGCCGCCGATTGCCGTGTAGTTTTGAACCCAAGTTTCCATAATTGAACATCTCCGAAAATATTTTTCTAATCGTCGGCAATAGTGGTCAAACCAATTAAAGCAACGTTGCATTACTTTACGAAACTTTAATATTTAGGTCAATATATTTTTGGGCGGTTCGGCAGATTTGAATCGGAGCTTTTGTTTAAATCCTGTCAAAACAAATATTTGCATGAACAAAAATTGTAGTTTGGTGTAGTTTTTTCTTGTGTTTCGGGGGCGGTGCGAGGTAAATGCCGTTGACGGCGGGAACGGCGTGTCATTAGAATCCGCCCTGATTGGTCAGTCCAATTTGATGTTTGATGTATAGTGGATGAACAAAAACCAGTACGGCGTTGCCTCGCCTTAGCTCAAAGAGAACGATTCTCTAAGGTGCTGAAGCACCAAGTGAATCGGTTCTGTACTATTTGTACTGTCTGCGGCTTCGTCACCTTGTCCTGATTTTTGTTAATCCACTATATTTCGGAAGGGTTCTGCAGGGAATCTTTATAAAGGAGGAGTGATGAAACTGGTAAGGCCTCAGAAAATCAGCGATCAGGTATTGTCGGTATTGGAGGAGCGCATTGCGGAAGGGGTTTACGCGGAAGGGGGCAAGATTCCGCCCGAACGCGTTTTGGCGGAAGAGTTCGGCGTTTCGCGCCCGTCGGTCAGGTCGGCATTGAATGTTTTGGTCGCCCGTCAGGTTTTGGAAGCGAGGCAGGGAGACGGTTATTATGTTTCGGTCAAGCCGCAGCAGGATTTTTTGCAAAGTTGGCAGGAGCTTTTGGGCAAGCATTCCAATTGGGAACAGGATGTTTTTGATTTCAGTTGCCACATCGAGGGCTGTATGGCGGCATTGGCGGCAGAACGCCGCACGGATGCCGATTTGAAGCGGATTGGGTTTTGGCTTGAAAAGTTTGAGGAGGCGTGCGAAAGCGGCAATTTGGAACATCAGAGCGAAGCTGATGTCAGCTTTCATCAGACGATTGCCGATGCGGCGCACAATTTGTTGTTCAGCCATTTGTCGGGCGGTTTGTTGAAAATGCTGTACCGGCAGACGCGCAGCAGCCTTATTTATCTGAATCAGGAAGAAGATCCGCGTCCGAAGCTGATGGCGCAGCACCGTGTATTGTATGAGGCAATATCAAACCGCCGGCCGGGCGAGGCTTCGGAGGCGGCAAAGGCACATTTGAATTATGTGGCGAGCAGCATCTTGAAAGACAGGGAATATCAGAGCCGTAACCGCCACGCAGATACTTTGGCGCAAAATGATTTGAAGCGCGTGCAGGATTGGGCGGTGTGAATGCCGTTCAGACGGCATAGCATATTCAGATGTATCGGTAGTCTCACCCGATTTGAACGGGCGGATAAGGAAATGCCGTCTGAACAGCATTTGCGGTTCGGACGGCATTTTGTTTGCGGAGCGGCGGCGTTTGCTTAGAAGCCTTGCGCCAGCATCGCATCGGCAACTTTGACGAAACCGGCAATGTTCGCACCATTGACGTAGTTTACTGTGTCGCCGACTTTGCCGTATTTCAGACAGGATTCGTGGATGCTTTGCATGATGCCGAACAGGCGTTGGTCGACTTCTTCACGAGTCCAAGACAGGCGGATGGCGTTTTGGCTCATTTCCAAACCTGAAGTTGCCACGCCGCCGGCATTGGAGGCTTTTCCCGGGGCGTAGAGGATGCCGGCTTTGATAAATTGCTCGACCGCGCCCAAAGTCGACGGCATATTCGCACCTTCGGCAACGACGTAGCAGCCGTTTGCCAACAGGGTTTTGGCGGCTTCTTCGTCCAATTCGTTCTGGGTCGCGCAGGGCAGGGCGATTTCGGCGGCGACGCCCCACGGTTTTTGTTTTTCAAAGTATTGCAGACCTTGCTCTTTGGCGTAGGTGGCAACGCGTTCGCGGCGGACTTCTTTCAATTCGATCAAGGCGGCGAGTTGCGCTTCGGTCATACCGCTGTCGGGGAAGAGGACGAAGCCGTTGGAGTCGGAAACGGTCAGTACTTTCGCACCCAGTTGGATGGCTTTTTCGGCGGCGTATTGCGCCACATTGCCGGAGCCGGAAATCAGGACGCGTTTGCCTTCAAAACTATCGTTGCGGGTTTGCAGCATCGCTTGGGCGAAATAGACGCAGCCGTAGCCGGTCGCTTCGGGACGGATGAGGCTGCCGCCCCATTCCAAACCTTTGCCGGTCAGGACGGAAGAAAACTCGTTGCGGATTTTTTTGTATTGTCCGAACAGGTAGCCGATTTCGCGCCCGCCTACGCCGATGTCGCCGGCCGGAACATCGGTGTCCGCGCCGATGTGGCGGTAGAGTTCGGTCATAAAGGCTTGGCAGAAGCGCATTACTTCGGCATCGGATTTGCCTTTGGGGTCGAAGTCGGAACCGCCTTTGCCGCCGCCCATAGGCAGGGTGGTCAAGGCGTTTTTGAACACTTGTTCAAAAGCGAGGAATTTCAATACGCCCAAATCGACGGTCGGATGGAAGCGCAGGCCGCCTTTGTAAGGACCGATGGCGGAACTCATTTGCACGCGGTAGCCCCGGTTGACTTGGACTTGCCCTTTATCGTCCTGCCAGGTTACGCGGAACATCACGACGCGTTCGGGTTCGACGATGCGTTCCAGCAGGCTTTGCTGGGTGTATTTCGGATTTTTTGCCAAAAACGGATCGAGACTCATGAAGACTTCTTCAACCGCCTGATGGAACGGCTCCTGATTGGGATTGCGTTGTTTGAGGTTGGCAAACAGGGTGTTCAGGTCAGTCATTCGGATACTCCTTTTGGTTGATAGTGTACTAATGGGAAAACAAATTTGTAGGTGGGAATATAAACCTATTTTTTTCTGATGCCAAGCCCGATTTGGCAAAAATTGTTGACATTATTTTTTCCATATTTTCGATGTTTGATGTTTGTTGCCGATAATTAATCAATAATCATAAATTAATTTCGTAAATAAAAATATTATTGAAATTTTATTCTAAGTAATTAAACTAGATTTTTTGATTCCAATCAAGGTAATTTTGTTTTCCCACCGGGTTTTACTGTGGAAAAGGACTGAAATTGCCAACAATCCTGCCTGCCTGTATCCGTGTTTTGGGCATTATCCGGAAATGTTACAATATGCGCCGTTTAATTTGATGAAAGACTGCTATGAAAGCCTATTTGGACTTGATGCGCCACGTCCTCGACAACGGTACGGACAAATCAGACCGCACCGGTACGGGTACGCGCTCCGTATTCGGTTATCAGATGCGTTTTGACTTGGGCAAAGGTTTTCCGCTGCTGACGACCAAAAAGCTGCATCTGCGTTCGATTATCCACGAGCTGCTTTGGTTTCTCAAAGGCGATACCAATATCAAATACCTAAAGGACAACAATGTTTCCATTTGGGACGAGTGGGCGGACGAAAACGGCGACTTAGGCCCGGTTTACGGCTACCAGTGGCGTAACTGGCCCGCGCCCGACGGCAGGCATATCGACCAAATCGCCAATGTGCTGGAACAAATCAAGAAGAATCCCGACTCGCGCCGCCTGATTGTATCGGCGTGGAATCCGGCTTTGGTCGATGAAATGGCCTTGCCGCCCTGCCACGCGCTGTTTCAGTTTTACGTTGCCGACGGCAAACTGTCCTGCCAGCTTTACCAGCGTAGTGCAGATATTTTCCTTGGTGTGCCGTTTAATATTGCCAGCTACGCATTGTTGACCATGATGATGGCGCAAGTGTGCGGATTGGAGGCGGGCGAGTTTGTCCATACGTTTGGCGACGCGCATTTGTACCGCAACCATTTCGAGCAGGCCGCATTGCAGTTGGAACGCGAACCGCGCGCCTTGCCAGTGATGAAAATCAATCCTGAAGTCAAAGATTTGTTTTCCTTCAAGTTTGAAGATTTCGAGTTGGAAGGTTACGACCCTCATCCGCATATCAAGGCGGCAGTGTCGGTTTAGGAGGCGGTATGGGCAGGCATTTCGGGCGCAGGCGTTTTCTGACGGTTGCCGCCGTTGCGGCGGCGGGCGCGGCGGTTTCTTTCCTGCCGAATCCTTTTGCCGCCGATGATGAAAAACGCAACGGGGATGAAAAACGCAATGAAAATGTGTTTTTCTGGAAAGGTGTCGCACTGGGTTCCGGTGCGGAGCTCCGTCTGTTCGGTGTGGACGACAGGCGTGCGGCGGATTTGGTCAACAAGGTTTTGGCGGAAGTGGCGCGTTTGGAAAAAATTGTTCAGCCTTTACCGTGAAGACAGCCTGATCAGCCGCCTGAACAGGGACGGTTATCTGACTTCGCCGTCGGCGGATTTTTTGGAACTGTTGAGCCTGTGCCGCGATATTCACGCGCTGACGGACGGCGCGTTCGATCCGACAGTGCAGGCGTTGTGGAAACTGTATGCCGATTATTTTGCCGCCCGTCCCGATGCGGAAACGCCGCCTCCTCAAAACAGCGTGGACGAAGCCCTGAAACGGGTCGGCTTCGGCAAAGTCTCGTTTGACGACCGTGAAATCCGTTTTGCCGAAAAGGGTATGGGTTTGTCCTTGAACGGCATCGCGCAAGGCTATAGTGGATTAACAAAAACCAGTACGGCGTTGCCTCGCCTTAGCTCAAAGAGAACGATTC
>OBCO01000730.1_pt1 | contig 5376 bp, 7 predicted proteins | sample 1495971 | NCBI WGS metagenome assembly OBCO01 (sample SAMN04168690, study PRJEB22393) | synthetic metagenome | isolation source: purchased from BEI Resources HM-276D | reverse complement strand
GTGTGGGTGTTGTTTGTGAACTCGATAGTGTGTTTGTTTGTTTTTTATGCCTGTTTTTTGTTTTTGAGTGTTTTTGGTTGGGATTGCTGGCTGGCCTTGTTTGGTTGGTTGGTTTTTCTGGGCTTTAACGTTTTTGTTTTTGTTCGGAGAGTTTGATCCTGGCTCAGGACGAACGCTGGCGGCGTGCTTAACACATGCAAGTCGAACGCTGAAGCCCAGCTTGCTGGGTGGATGAGTGGCGAACGGGTGAGTAACACGTGAGTAACCTGCCCCCTTCTTTGGGATAACGCCCGGAAACGGGTGCTAATACTGGATATTCACTGATCTTCGCATGGGGGTTGGTGGAAAGGTTTTTTCTGGTGGGGGATGGGCTCGCGGCCTATCAGCTTGTTGGTGGGGTGATGGCCTACCAAGGCTTTGACGGGTAGCCGGCCTGAGAGGGTGACCGGTCACATTGGGACTGAGATACGGCCCAGACTCCTACGGGAGGCAGCAGTGGGGAATATTGCACAATGGGCGAAAGCCTGATGCAGCGACGCCGCGTGAGGGATGGAGGCCTTCGGGTTGTAAACCTCTTTCGCTCATGGTCAAGCCGCAACTCAAGGTTGTGGTGAGGGTAGTGGGTAAAGAAGCGCCGGCTAACTACGTGCCAGCAGCCGCGGTAATACGTAGGGCGCGAGCGTTGTCCGGAATTATTGGGCGTAAAGGGCTTGTAGGCGGTTGGTCGCGTCTGCCGTGAAATCCTCTGGCTTAACTGGGGGCGTGCGGTGGGTACGGGCTGACTTGAGTGCGGTAGGGGAGACTGGAACTCCTGGTGTAGCGGTGGAATGCGCAGATATCAGGAAGAACACCGGTGGCGAAGGCGGGTCTCTGGGCCGTTACTGACGCTGAGGAGCGAAAGCGTGGGGAGCGAACAGGATTAGATACCCTGGTAGTCCACGCTGTAAACGTTGGGCACTAGGTGTGGGGGCCACCCGTGGTTTCTGCGCCGTAGCTAACGCTTTAAGTGCCCCGCCTGGGGAGTACGGCCGCAAGGCTAAAACTCAAAGGAATTGACGGGGGCCCGCACAAGCGGCGGAGCATGCGGATTAATTCGATGCAACGCGAAGAACCTTACCAAGGCTTGACATGCACGGCGGCACTGCAGAGATGTGGTGGCATTTAGTTGGTCGTGTGCAGGTGGTGCATGGTTGTCGTCAGCTCGTGTCGTGAGATGTTGGGTTAAGTCCCGCAACGAGCGCAACCCTTGCCCTATGTTGCCAGCACGTGATGGTGGGGACTCGTGGGGGACTGCCGGGGTTAACTCGGAGGAAGGTGGGGATGACGTCAAATCATCATGCCCCTTATGTCTTGGGCTTCACGCATGCTACAATGGCTGGTACAGAGGGTTGCGATACTGTGAGGTGGAGCGAATCCCTTAAAGCCAGTCTCAGTTCGGATTGGGGTCTGCAACTCGACCCCATGAAGGTGGAGTCGCTAGTAATCGCAGATCAGCAACGCTGCGGTGAATACGTTCTCGGGCCTTGTACACACCGCCCGTCACGTCACGAAAGTTGGTAACACCCGAAGCCCATGGCCTAACCGCTTTGTGCGGGGGGAGTGGTCGAAGGTGGGATTGGCGATTGGGACGAAGTCGTAACAAGGTAGCCGTACCGGAAGGTGCGGCTGGATCACCTCCTTTCTAGGGAGCCCATATTTATGGGGAACAAGCGTGCATGGTGACCCGTTGTGGTTGGTGTGTTGGCTTGTTTTCTTGTGCCTGCATGTGTACGCCACCCGATGTGGGTGGTGGGTGTGGGTGCGTTACTGGGTTGGGCATAAGAAGTTATACGAGCGAGCACACTGTCGGGTTCACGTTCAACACCGTGTTGGCGTCCGCCACGTGTTGTGGTGGTTGCCCGCGCAGCCGGCCTGATGGTTTGTTGGGTGTGGGTGTGTGTGGTGGGTTGTTTGTGATTTGTATAGTGGTTGCGAGCATATTTGTTCTGTACTGTTTTTTGTGTTTTGTTTAGTTTTATTGGGCATTCGGTGGATGCCTTGGCATCAAGAGCTGATGAAGGACGTTGCGGCCTGCGATATGCCTCGGGGAGCTGGCGAGCGAGCGTTATTATCCGAGGGTGTCCGAATGGGGGAACCTAACCTGGGTTGTGCTGGGTTACCATCATCTGAACGTGTATAGGGTGGTGGGGGGAACGCGGGGAAGTGAAACATCTCAGTACCCGCAGGAAAAGATATTCCGTGAGTAGTGGCGAGCGAAAGCGGAGGAGGCTAAACCAGATGCGTGTCAAAGGCGGCGGCCGTTGCGTGTTTGGTGTTGTGGGGCCATATTGGATCTTTCTGCCGGGGGATCGCATCACTTGTTGTTGGGAGTTGAACAGTCTGGGAAGTCTGACCGTAGAGCGTGATAGTCGTGTAAACGGACCGGTGGCGTGTGGTGTGGGTGTGGTACCCGAGTAGCGCGGGACTCGTGAAATCTCGTGTGAATCTGCCAAGACCACTTGGTAAGCCTAAATACTACTTGATGACCGATAGTGCATAGTACCGTGAGGGAATGGTGAAAAGTACCCCGGGAGGGGAGTGAAATAGTACCTGAAACCGTGTGCCTGTAAGCCGTCAGAGCCTTGAGGGGTGATGGCGTGCCTTTTGAAGAATGAGCCTGCGAGTTAGTGATACGTGGCGTGCTTAACCCGTGTGGGGTATGCGTAGCGAAAGCGAGTCTGAAAGATGGCGTGTGTCGCGTGTTCTAGACCCGAAGCGGGGTGATCTACCCATGGTCAGGTTGAAGCAGAGGTAAGACTGTGTGGAGGACCGAACCCACCAGGGTTGAAAACCTGGGGGATGAACTGTGGGTAGGGGTGAAAGGCCAATCAAACTCCGTGATAGCTGGTTCTCCCCGAAATGCATTTAGGTGCAGCGTCGCGTGGTCCCTGGTGGAGGTAGAGCTACTGGATGGCCGATGGGCCCTATGGGTTACTGACGTCAGCCAAACTCCGAATGCCATTAGGTGTAGCGCGGCAGTGAGACTGCGGGGGATAAGCTTCGTAGTCGAGAGGGAAACAGCCCAGATCATCAGCTAAGGCCCCTAAGCGTACGCTAAGTGGGAAAGGATGTGGAGTCGCGGTGACAACCAGGAGGTTGGCTTAGAAGCAGCCATCCTTGAAAGAGTGCGTAATAGCTCACTGGTCAAGTGGTTCTGCGCCGACAATGTAGCGGGGCTCAAGCGTACCGCCGAAGCTGTGGCAACAACACGCAGAGCTGGCACCAGGAACTGGATGTCGGTGTGTTGTTGGGTAGGGGAGCGTCCTGCACGAGGTGAAGCCTGGAGGGAACTTCTGGTGGATTGTGTGGGAGTGAGAATGCAGGCATGAGTAACGAATCTGCGGTGAGAATCCGCAGCGCCGATTGACTAAGGGTTCCAGGGCTAGGTTTATCCGCCCTGGGTTAGTCGGGTCCTAAGGCGAGGCCGACAGGCGTAGTCGATGGACAACCAGTTGATATTCTGGTACCGCGTTATGACCGCCCATGCTGAAGTCATTGTGCTAACCAATTTGCTCACGCCGCCTCCACGCTTTCGGGCGTGTTGGTGTGTGTGGGTCTTGGGGCCCCGGTGATGGTAGGCAAGCGTGTTAACAGGGGTGACGCAGACAGGTAGCTGCAGTGCGCCGATGGTTGTGCGTATTTAAGGTTGTGGCCCGCCTCCCAGGCAAATCCGGGGGGCACTAGGGTGAGAACTGATGAGGGACACACGCGTGTGTGGACTTGTGGTGATCCTAAGCTGCCGAGAAAAGCCTCGACGTGAGGGCATGACGCGCCCGTACCCTAAACCGACTCAGGTGGTCAGGTAGAGTATACCGAGGCGTTCGAGTGAATCGTGGTTAAGGAACTCGGCAAAATTCCTCCGTAACTTCGGGATAAGGAGGACCCCGTGACTTCGGCCCATCATGCGTGGGTGTGGGGTTGTGGGGTCGCAGAGAATAGGGAGAAGCGACTGTTTATCAAAAACACAGGTGCGTGCGAAGCCGTAAGGCGATGTATACGCACTGACGCCTGCCCGGTGCTGGAAGGTTAAGAGGAACCGTCAACACCCCCTTTTGGGGTGTGAAGCGGTGAATTTAAGCCCCAGTAAACGGCGGTGGTAACTATAACCATCCTAAGGTAGCGAAATTCCTTGTCGGGTAAGTTCCGACCTGCACGAATGGCGTAACGACTTCTCCGCTGTCTCAACCGCGAACTCGGTGAAATTGCAGTACGAGTAAAGATGCTCGTTTCGCGCAGAAGGACGGAAAGACCCCGGGACCTTTACTATAGCTTGGTATTGGTGTTCGCTTGGACTTGTGTAGGATAGGTGGGAGACTGTGAAGCTGCCGCGCCAGCGGTGGTGGAGTCGTCGTTGAAATACCATTCTGGTTCAAGCGGTCACCTCAACCTTGGCCCGTGATCCGGGTTGGGGACAGTGCCTGGTGGGTAGTTTAACTGGGGCGGTTGCCTCCTAAAATGTAACGGAGGCGCTCAAAGGTTCCCTCAGCCTGGTTGGTAATCAGGTGGCGAGTGCAAGTGTACAAGGGAGCTTGACTGTGAGACCGACGGGTCGAGCAGGTGCGAAAGCAGGAACTAGTGATCCGGCCATGGCACGTGGGTGCGTGGTCGCTCAACGGATAAAAGGTACCCCGGGGATAACAGGCTGATCTTGCCCAAGAGTCCATATCGACGGCATGGTTTGGCACCTCGATGTCGGCTCGTCGCATCCTGGGGCTGGAGTTGGTCCCAAGGGTTGGGCTGTTCGCCCATTAAAGCGGTACGCGAGCTGGGTTCAGAACGTCGTGAGACAGTTCGGTCCCTATCCTCTGTGCGCGCAGGAAATTTGAGAAGGGCCGTCCCTAGTACGAGAGGACCGGGATGGACGAACCTCTGGTGTGCCAGTTGTACCGCCAGGTGCATGGCTGGTTAGCTACGTTCGGAAGGGATAACCGCTGAAAGCATCTAAGCGGGAAGCCTGCTTCAAGATGAGATTTCCACGCCCCCCCGTGGGGTGAGAGGCCCCCGCCAGACTAGCGGGTCGATAGGCCAGAGGTGGAAGCACAGCAATGTGCTCGCGAGCCGACTGGTACTAATGGGCCAACACTAAACAACCACCCAACACACCGTTGGGGTGAACAAGAAACACCAGCACAACAGCCGCAACCACTATACAAACCACGATCAACCCACACCCCCGCCACAACACTACGGGGGAGAGTGTTGAACACCAATCTTGTGGTGGTCATAGCACCGGGGAAACGCCCAGCACCCATTCCGAACCTGGAAGCTAAGCCCGGCAGCGCCAATGGTACTGCAACCGACAGGTTGTGGGAGAGTAGGACACCGCCACAACACACC
>OBCO01000728.1_pt1 | contig 5416 bp, 6 predicted proteins | sample 1495971 | NCBI WGS metagenome assembly OBCO01 (sample SAMN04168690, study PRJEB22393) | synthetic metagenome | isolation source: purchased from BEI Resources HM-276D | reverse complement strand
TGAATGTTTTAATCAGATTGTGCTTTATTTTTTTGATTGGGTTTTTTGGCGCGAATAAAACCCTAAACGCAACAGCCATTCTTTCTCTTGACTTTGGCTCTTTTTCCATGCCAATCACTGCCAATTTCTCAGATGGTGCGTTAAATGTATTCAAATGGTTTGAAAAACACCCATCAGTGGGTGTTAAAGTTGGTCGGCTTGCAAATCAAGACGACACTATCTTTACTCTAGTTTTCATTGTGATAGTTGTCGCAATAATTGCCCTTATCGCTATTTTTATAAGGAGTATATTACTAAACACAATTTTTGTAGGATCGCTCATAGGATCCTTATGGTTGTATATGGTAGGGTTTTATTATTTTTATGGTGTTCCCTTTTTGAGTTATTTGAGCGGTTGTTATGAATCGTTTTCTTTCTCCGCATGCTATCCTCATAGTTTGCAGCTACTCCCCACCCTTATGCAGTATTCGCCCATTTACTCCATAATCAAACTTCTTGCTCATTTTAATATAGAGATCACTTCTAAGATTATCATTTCTCTTGTTTGGGTGTGTATAGGGCTGTATTTTTTGTTATTGCAAGCGTTTTTTAGTCTTACAAATTATTAGTTGCAGAAAATTCAAGAAGGCAAAAAATTATCTTTTTTCCTCGAATCAATCATTAGGTTATTTTTTGGTTTTATGATAGTTTCTTTTATTGCCGTTCCATGCTACTATGTTTTATTGGCGATGGAATACCAAATAGCCTATGAACACCCAGGAGAATTAATAAGCACGATTGGTTTTGTTGCGTTAGCAGTGCTTGTGTATTACTTATGGGGTAAATGGGAGAAGTTGCTATGGGGCGCACCTTCCAATCAAGAGCAACAACTCTCCAATCAAGGCAACCAAAATCAATGATTGTGATTGATCGCTAGGTCAATCTGACTTAAGCTCCAAAAAGGAATCTCAAGCCAAAAGACATGCAGTGTTAAGCCAATATGTTATTGGATTTTAGAGTTTTAGAGTCTTTTTAAAGGAACGCTTGAGCCAATTCAAAGGAGAAAAAAGAGGGATCGCTTCATTCCTTTTGAAAGAGTGTGGGTTTGAATACAATATAGGAAAAAGACTATCATGCGAGCTATCCAAATTAGATCCGATCAAAAACTACCCTTTAATGGTTGTATCAATGAACTGCATCGGCTCTAAATACAAACTCATTGCCTTTATTCAAGAAAATATCCATGCGGTTGTGGGGCAACCTTTTGGGTGTGATTTTTTGCGATCTGTTCGCTGGGACGGGTATCGTGGGGTGTGCGTAAAGTGGTCTCTAGGTTCAACACTAAAAAACATTTTTTCATTAGACAGCGTGTTAAAAGCCAATCAAGTTATCCCTAAAGATGCTTAACATGTTAAAATAATCTCATACAAAATTAAGTTGTTTGATCGCTTTTAAACGATTTTTAAAAGGAAAAATTTATGGATGAAATTAAAACGCTGTTAGTGGATTTTTTTCCGCAGGCAAAGCATTTTGGGATAATCTTAATCAAGGCTATTGTTGTCTTTTGTATAGGTTTTTATTTTTCATTTTTCTTACAAAAAAAAACCATGAAATTTTTATCCAAAAAGGATGAGATTTTAGCGAATTTTGTCGCACAGGTTACTTTTATCTTAATCCTTATCATCACCACAATCATTGCGCTCAGCACGCTAGGCGTGCAAACCACCTCTATTATCACTGTTTTAGGAACGGTAGGGATTGCTGTGGCGTTGGCTTTAAAAGATTATCTTTCAAGCATTGCTGGAGGGATAATCCTTATTATCTTGCACCCTTTCAAAAAAGGAGACATCATTGAAATCTCTGGCCTAGAGGGCAAAGTAGAAGCGCTTAATTTTTTTAACACTTCTTTACGCTTGCATGACGGACGCTTGGCGGTTTTACCCAATAGAAGTGTCGCTAATTCTAATATTATCAATAGCAATAACACGGCGTGTCGGCGCATTGAATGGGTTTGTGGGGTAGGGTATGGGAGCGATATTGAACTGGTGCATAAGACTATAAAAGATGTTATTGATGCAATGGAAAAAATTGATAAAAACATGCCCACTTTTATTGGGATCACGGATTTTGGACAAAGTTCGCTGAATTTCACCATTAGGGTTTGGGCAAAGATTGAAGACGGAATCTTTAATGTGCGCAGCGAACTCATTGAACGCATCAAAAACGCCCTAGACGCTAACCACATTGAAATCCCTTTCAACAAGCTAGATATTGCTATTAAAAATCAAGACTCTCCTAAATGATTGGTGTGAGATGTATTGATTGTAGCAGTACTTGAATTTTAAAGGAGACCCCACATCAAGCAGCAGCGTATGTCGTTTAATGGAAAAATATAACGATAAAATGAAAGAGGTTTTAAACGATGAGCTAACCTACTATTTAAATAAAACCATTAAAGAGTGGGTGTATAACATCAATTATGGGCTTTAGAAAGTAGAAAAAAATCTAAAAGCTAAACAAGAGCAAGAGAAACGCATGGCATAAGAGCCATGCGCTTGGCAGTGAAACAAAAGAAAAAAAGGAAACAACATGGGAAAAATGAAACAAGAAACAGCGATTGACTATGAAAAATTAGCGAATCATTGGAATAATAATGATGAAAACAGCGAAGCACTAAACGCTTTTGCAGACGCTTACCTTTATAAACATGAGAAAAAGAGTCAAAAGATTCGGGCAATAGAGATAAGTTCTCTAAACAAAGCCTGCATGGGAGAATTTTACCACAAAAACCCAAAATTATTTTAATAACGATCGCTCCAAGGAACCAACGCCCCATGACCTCAAGAAAAGAGAATAGCTTGAATCGGTGAGATCAGCCCTCATACCAATTTTTGGGTAGGATAAACAAACCCTATTCCTAAAATATTTTGATTCATTTAATCCTATCTAAAAATATTAATCTGATTCTAAAATTCCCTCTAACTCTTTAGTGAGATTTGCAATTTCTTTCAACTCTTTAAGAGTAAGCTTATAATTGACTTGATTATTGGGATTCATTGGCACTAATTGTTTCTTAAAAACTCTAAAATCCAATAGCATATTGGTTTAACACCAACTAAACACCCTCTCCCTAATTTATCAACGCCTAGAGTTATTAATATAATTCTCAATATTTTTTTTAAAATATTTAAAGATAAACTCAATGTTCAAAATTTTAACTTTTTCTTGAAGAACTTGCCCCAAATTACCATCAATTGATATTAAAATGCATTTCGCATTGGCTCCACCAAAAATTTGAGCGTCAGCAGATAGAGCGGCTAAAACCCCCTTATTTTTTAACTCCCCACTCTTGCACTCTGCAACATAGAGATTTTTACCATCGCTAAAAGCTATGTCAAGCTCAGTATAAATAGGGTGCTTATCTCCTTGAGTGGCGTTTGTGTTTCCAACGCCCAAAATCATATTCAAGCGTAGATCACAGATCACTTGTTTGTCTAGCAACTCCAGCAATTCACAATAAATATATTCTTCAAACCAACCCCCTATAATGTATTTTCTAAAATCATCTTCATCTTCTGAATACCTGAGCTTTATTTCCTTTTTATCTATATTCACGCAAACTTGATGGTCTTTGTAAAACAATTTAAGATTATTTTCGCAAATATTTATCGTTTTATTTTTGGCATGGTTTTCATTGATCCTTTTATAGAGCGGAATAATTCTTGCGCGATGTTCATACAATAAACTGCTTAAATTTTTACGCTCTTGTATCTTTTCTAAACTCTTTTCGTCTATAATGCCGTTTTGTTTTATCCTACGATTTGGGACATGCAAAGAGAAAAAAGTTTCCACATCTTTAATGGGGATAGCCGGAATAGCAAAAGGCTCAATACCGCTTGGATTTTTAAAAAATAATAGTCGTTGGGCTTTTTCTTCAATATAGAAATAAGGTGCTTGAATATTCTGATGCCTTTAGCCCTGCTAGAAACATCATTTTAGTCCCACCGGTTAGATTAAAACACAATCTCTTATCCTTTAAGCCATTTTTGTTTGTATGTTCCAAAATGTTTTCATAAATATTTTTAGGTTCAAAAACATTCACTTCTATAGAATGAAGACGATCGGTATTGATTTGAAAGTTCTCATTAGTTTCTTTTCATTCTTCAAAAAACCTCTTTAATGCCTTAGCGTTTTTAGAACTAGAAGTGATAAAAACATGCTTTTGAGTGCTAAATTGACGCATTCCTAAAAGAATGTAAGTTTTAAGTGTTCTCTAAGTTTCAATCTAAGTCAATTAAAAAATCATTGAAAATGTAGCATAAATTTTTTAAACAAAAGCTTAAAGAATAATTTCATTCCTTTAATATTGATTGTGAGTTCTTATGAAATGGGCTGGTAGTTCTTATATGAGTTGCTAGTAAGTTTTAATGGTGTTTTGCTCCTAGTTCTTAATCATACAAGCAACCTAGTTCATATCATTAGAGCAGATAAGTTCTTAATCTATTTTCCCCTTAGTTCTTTGCTTAATGTGAGCTATTAGGTTCTAACTTGTGGCTTTTAGTTTTTATCGTGTAGCCCTTAGTTCCCTAATTGTTGCTTACAAGTTCTTACTACTTGCTTGTCAGTTCATAGCATTTAGCTTGCAAGTTCTTATTGGTAGGCTGTAAGTTCTTTTGATTGTGCTATAAAGTTTTCATTCTATAGGCTACTAAGTTCTTACCATATGGCTATCTAGTTCTTAATGTTTTGACTACAAGTTCTTTCAATAAAAATCTCTAAGTTTTTATAGCGTTTCTAACAAGCCCTTGCCTAAAAAATTGAGTAATGGGGTTAAAGCTTTTGAATGAAATTTTTCTCTCTTACTAGATTAAAAATTTAATTCATCTATCAAAGCACTTTTTAAAAACTTTTTAGGCAAAAAGTTAGCAAAAACCCTTATTTTTTAAAAATCTAGCTCCAAGTCCCTTGAATACGAAGTTTTAACCATATGTGTACGCACACATGGTGTTATCCTGCACCTTTTTGATTTAGTTCTAATTTCAATTCTTTGTGCTATGCTACAAAGAATTGAAAAATCGCTAGATTTAAAATCAAAAGTCTAGCTCTTAAATTAGCGTTAGCTTGAATAAAATTTGGGCGTTTTAAATGCCTTGTTAGTAAGGGAAAGAAGTTTAGCTTGAAAGTGTGCGAATTAGATAAAAATTTAGCAATGTTGTTAAGTCTTAAAGGGTTTGTATGCTAGATAGGGCTATATTAGATACTAAGCTAGATAGTCGCCCTATGGACTTATCTTTCTTAGATGATATTTTAAAGCATATGCAAAAGCCTAGATTTAGTGATAGCGATAAAGTAGATAAAAGATTGCTCATTAAGTTCAATCAATTTAAACCACCCAAGCAGAAATCCCAAATATCTTTAGTGTTTGGGATGAATGCTT
>OBCO01000711.1_pt1 | contig 5933 bp, 3 predicted proteins | sample 1495971 | NCBI WGS metagenome assembly OBCO01 (sample SAMN04168690, study PRJEB22393) | synthetic metagenome | isolation source: purchased from BEI Resources HM-276D | reverse complement strand
ACTTAAAACAAGCGAAACCGAACGAACTGGATTCCCACTTTCGTGGGAATGACGGCAGAGCGGCTTCTGTTGCTCCCGATAAATGCCGCAATCTCAAATCCCGTCATTCCCGCGCAGGCGGGAATCTAGGTCTGTCAGTGCGGAAACTTATCAGGTAAAACGGTTTCTTGAGATTTTGCGTCCTGGATTCCCACTTTCGTGGGAATGACGGGATGCAGGTTCGTGGGAATGACGAAGTAGAAGTTACCCGAAACTTAAAACAAGCGAAACCGAACGAACTGGATTCCCACTTTCGTGGGAATGACGTGGTGCAGGTTCGTGGGAATGACGGGATGTAGGTTCGTGGGAATGACGGAATGTATCTGTACTGTCTGCGGCTCGTCGCCTTGTCCTGATTTTTGTTAATTCACTATAAAAACGGCTTGATATTATCTGTACATATTAATATAATGATAATTATTATTAATCAAATAGAGGAAAAGTAGGGATGTGTAAACCGAATTATGGCGGCATTGTCTTGTTGCCCTTACTTTTAGCATCTTGTATCGGCGGCAATTTCGGCGTGCAGCCTGTTGTCGAATCAACGCCGACCGCGTACCCCGTCACCTTCAAATCTAAGGACGTTCCCACTCCGCCCCCTGCCGGGTCTTCGGTAGAAACCACGCCGGTCAACCGGCCCGCCGTCGGTGCGGCAATGCGGCTGCCAAGGCGGAATATTGCTTCCTATAAACAAGACGGTACGGAAATTCCCGACAAGCATCAGGCAGAGGAGCATCTGCCGCTTAAAGAGAAGGATATCCTGTTTTTAGACGGTACGCTGAAAGAACAGGCTGACAAACTTAAAAAGAAAATCAACGAACGGTATTCTGATGTGAGGGTTATCACATCGAAAAAAGAAGAAGAAAAATATCAATATCAATTTGTCCGTGCGGGCTATGTGTTTACCAGGGCGGAAGGAAAGGATAATGAAAAAGAAAAGACTTCTGATGGTAAGGAGTTTGTTAACCGATTTAGTTATGACGGTTTTGTATATTATTCCGGAGAACGTCCTTCCCAATCTTTACCGAGCGCGGGAACGGTGCAATATTCCGGTAACTGGCAATATATGACCGATGCCAAACGTCATCGGACAGGTAAGGCGGTTTCCAGTACGGATTTGGGTTATACCACATATTATGGTAATGAAATTGGGGCAACTTCTTATGAGGCTAGGGATGCCGACGACAGGGAAAAGCATCCTGCCGAATATACGGTTGATTTTGATAACAAAACCCTGAATGGCAAGCTGATTAAAAATCAGTATGTGCAAAATAAAAGTAATCCAAATGAGCCCAAAAAACCGCTGACCATTTACGACATTACCGCAACATTGGACGGCAACCGCTTTACCGGCAGTGCCAAAGTTAGCACCGAGGTGAAGACGCAACACGCTGATAAAGAATATTTGTTTTTCCATACCGATGCCGATCAGCGGCTTGAGGGCGGTTTTTTCGGCGATAACGGAGAAGAGCTTGCCGGACGGTTTATCAGCAACGACAACAGCGTATTCGGCGTATTCGCAGGCAAACAAAAAACAGAGACAGAAAACGCAGCAGATACAAAACCTGCCCTGTCGTCTGGAAAACACACCAAAATCTTGGATTCTCTGAAAATTTCCGTTGACGAGGCAAGTGATAAAAATCCCCGTGAGTTTGCCATTTCCTCTATGCCCGATTTTGGTCATCCCGACAAACTTCTTGTCGAAGGGCGTGAAATTCCTTTGGTAAACAAAGAACAAACCATCGAGCTTGCCGATGGTAGGAAAACGACAATCCGAACCTGCTGCGATTTTCTGACCTATGTGAAAATCGGACGGATGCAAACCGAACGTCCCGCCGCCAAACCGAAGGCGCAGGACGAAGAGAGGGACGAAGAGGATACAGGCGTTGATAGCGTCGAAGAAGGCGAAGACGAAATCGACGATGAAGAAGGCACCGAAGACGCAGCCGTAAAAGACGAAGGCAGCGAAGAAGACGAAGCCGTAGAAGGTGAAGATGAAGCTGAAGAACCCGAAGAAGAATCGCCGACAGAAGAAGGCGGCAGCGGTTCAGACGGCATCCTGCCCGCTCCGGAAGCCCCTAAAGGCAGGAACATCGACCTTTTCCTGAAAGGTATCCGCACGGCGGAAACGGATATTCCGAAAACTGGAGAAGCACACTATACCGGCACTTGGGAAGCGCGTATCGGCAAACCCATTCAATGGGACAATCAGGCGGATAAAGAAGCGGCAAAAGCAGTATTTACCGTTGATTTCGGCAAGAAATCGATTTCCGGAACGCTGACGGAGGAAAACGGTGTAGAACCTGCTTTCCATATTGAAAACGGCAAGATTGAGGGCAACGGTTTCTACGCGACAGCACGCACTCGGGAGAACGGCATCAATCTTTCGGGAAATGGTTCGACCGACCCCAAAACCTTCCAAGCTAGTAATCTTCGTGTAGAAGGGGGATTTTACGGCCCGCAGGCGGAGGAATTGGGCGGTATTATTTTCAATAATGATGGGAAATCTCTTGGTATAACTGAAGGTACTGAAAATAAAGTTGATGTTGAAGCTGAAGTTGATGCTGAAGTTGATGTTGGCAAACAGTTAGAATCTGAAGTTAAACACCAATTCGGCGTGGTATTCGGTGCGAAGAAAGATATGCAGGAGGTGGAAAAATGAATAAGAAACACGGTTTTCCGCTGACTCTGACTGCCTTGGCCATTGCAACCGCTTTTCCGGCTTATGCTGCCCAAGCGGGGGGGGCGACACCTGATGCCGCGCAGACCCAATCCCTGAAAGAGATTACCGTCCGTGCCGCCAAAGTGGGACGGCGATCGAAAGAGGCGACCGGTTTGGGCAAAATCGTCAAAACGTCGGAAACGTTGAACAAAGAACAGGTACTCGGTATCCGCGACCTGACGCGCTACGATCCGGGCGTGGCGGTTGTCGAACAGGGCAACGGCGCGAGCGGCGGCTACTCGATACGCGGCGTGGATAAAAACCGTGTGGCGGTTTCGGTCGACGGTGTTGCCCAAATACAGGCGTTTACCGTGCAGGGATCGTTGAGCGGATACGGCGGACGCGGCGGCAGCGGTGCAATCAACGAAATCGAATATGAAAACATCAGCACGGTGGAAATCGACAAAGGTGCCGGTTCGTCCGATCACGGCAGCGGCGCACTCGGCGGCGCGGTCGCCTTCCGCACCAAAGAGGCGGCAGACCTGATTTCAGACGGCAAAAGTTGGGGGATACAGGCAAAAACCGCCTACGGCAGTAAAAACCGCCAATTTATGAAGTCGCTCGGCGCGGGGTTCAGCAAAGACGGTTGGGAAGGGCTGTTAATCCGAACCGAACGCCAAGGGCGGGAAACGCGCCCGCACGGCGATATTGCGGACGGGGTGGAATACGGCATAGACCGTTTGGACGCGTTCCGTCAGACATACGATATTAAACGCAAGACAAGAGAGCCATTTTTCTCAGTAGAGGGCGAGCGTGAATCCAAGCCCGTGGCAAAATTGGCGGGCTACGGGAAATATTTGAACAACCAGCTCAACCGCTGGGTAAAAGAACGTATTGAACAAAATCAGCCTTTAAGTGCTGAAGAAGAGGCGCAGGTGCGGGAGGCGCAGGCGCGCCACGAAAATCTGTCCGCCCAAGCTTACACGGGCGGCGGCAGGATATTGCCCGATCCGATGGATTACCGCAGCGGCTCTTGGCTTGCCAAGCTGGGCTACCGCTTCGGCGGCAGGCATTATGTCGGCGGCGTGTTTGAGGATACCAAACAGCGTTACGATATCCGCGATATGACGGAAAAACAGTATTACGGTACGGACGAGGCGGAAAAGTTTAGAGACAAGAGCGGGGTGTACGACGGCGACGATTTCCGCGACGGCTTGTATTTTGTGCCGAATATAGAAGAGTGGAAGGGCGATAAAAATTTGGTCAGGGGCATAGGTTTGAAATATTCCCGCACCAAATTTATTGACGAACATCACCGCCGCCGCCGTATGGGTTTGCTGTATCGTTATGAAAACGAAGCGTATTCTGACAATTGGGCGGATAAGGCGGTGTTGTCGTTTGACAAACAGGGCGTGGCAACCGATAACAACACGCTGAAGCTGAATTGCGCCGTGTATCCTGCTGTGGACAAATCCTGCCGCGCGTCGGCGGACAAACCGTATTCCTACGACAGCAGCGACCGTTTCCACTACCGCGAACAGCACAATGTTTTGAATGCCTCGTTTGAGAAATCGCTGAAAAACAAATGGACGAAACACCATCTGACTTTGGGCTTCGGTTACGATGCTTCCAAAGCGATTTCCCGCCCCGAACAGCTTTCCCACAATGCGGCAAGGATTTCGGAATCCACGGGATTCGATGAAAACAATCAAGATAAGTATCTTTTGGGTAAGCCCGAAGTCGTCGAAGGGTCGGTCTGCGGCTACATCGAAACCCTGCGTTCCCGCAAATGCGTGCCAAGAAAAATCAACGGCAGCAATATCCATATTTCTTTGAACGACCGTTTTTCAATCGGCAAATATTTCGATTTCAGCTTGGGCGGCAGGTACGACCGGAAAAACTTCACCACGTCGGAAGAACTCGTCCGCAGCGGGCGGTATGTTGACCGTTCGTGGAACAGCGGCATCTTGTTCAAACCGAACCGGCATTTTTCCGTGTCTTACCGTGCCTCCAGCGGCTTCAGAACGCCCTCATTCCAAGAACTTTTCGGGATAGACATTTATCACGATTATCCGAAAGGCTGGCAGCGTCCCGCCCTGAAATCGGAAAAGGCAGCCAACCGGGAAATCGGTTTGCAGTGGAAGGGCGATTTCGGCTTTTTGGAAATCAGCAGCTTCCGCAACCGTTATACCGATATGATTGCCGTTGCCGATCACAAAACCAAATTGCCGAATCAGGCAGGACAATTGACAGAGATTGATATACGCGATTATTACAATGCCCAAAATATGTCGCTTCAAGGCGTTAATATATTGGGAAAAATCGACTGGAACGGCGTGTATGGCAAACTGCCCGAAGGTTTGTACACCACATTGGCGTACAACCGCATCAAACCGAAATCGGTATCCAACCGGCCGGGACTGTCCCTCCGCAGCTATGCTTTGGATGCGGTACAGCCGTCGCGTTATGTTTTGGGGTTCGGATACGACCAGCCTGAGGGGAAATGGGGCGCAAACATTATGCTGACCTATTCCAAAGGGAAAAACCCTGACGAGCTTGCTTATCTGGCAGGCGATCAAAAACGATATTCGACAAAAAGAGCGTCGTCTTCTTGGTCGACGGCAGACGTTTCCGCCTATCTGAATCTGAAAAAACGGCTGACCTTGAGGGCGGCTATCTACAATATCGGCAACTACCGCTACGTTACTTGGGAATCCTTGCGCCAGACTGCGGAAAGCACGGCAAACCGGCACGGCGGCGACAGCAACTATGGAAGGTATGCCGCACCGGGCAGGAACTTCAGTCTCGCGCTCGAAATGAAGTTTTAAAGGAAATACCGTCTGAAAGCTTGATCTGCACCCCAAAAGTCGGACTAAACCGCCAACTGATTAAGGTGCAGGTTTTTTTTGATTCAATATAAACAAGATTTCCGCCGTCATTCCCGCGCAGGCGGGAATCTAGACATTCAATGCTAAGGCAATTTATCGGGAATGACTGAAACTCAAAAAACTGGATTCCCACTTTCGTGGGAATGACGGGATGCAGGTTTCCGTACGGATGAATTCGTCATTCCCGCGCAGGCGGGAATCCAGACATTCAATACTAAGGCAATTTATTGGAAATGACTGAAACTCAACGCACTGGATTCCCACTTTCGTGGGAATGACGGAATGTAGGTTCGTGGGAATGACGTGGTGCAGGTTTCCGTATGGATGGATTCGTCATTCCCGCG
>OBCO01000705.1_pt1 | contig 6161 bp, 7 predicted proteins | sample 1495971 | NCBI WGS metagenome assembly OBCO01 (sample SAMN04168690, study PRJEB22393) | synthetic metagenome | isolation source: purchased from BEI Resources HM-276D | reverse complement strand
AACGATGAAAATAATAGGCTGCGGTATTTTTATTAACGCCTACTAACTCTGCTGCCGTTCTTGCAGTTACACCTGTGACAAACAGTTCAATGAGTTTATTTTGTTTATACTGGCTTAGACGACTTTTTCTCATAGGGATAATTCTAACTTAATTTGAATTTCCCTAGTTATCTAGGACAGCCCCTTAAAAAATATCCCTTTGAAAGATTTTGATGAAGTTTGTGAAAAGTGGGAGAAATCCTTTAAAGAAAATGGAAAAGAAATTGAATATAATCAAAAATATTCAAGAATTTATGGTGAAGTTCGTGGAGCTGGCTTTAATGGCGATATCGGAGAAAAGCTACATCGTTGTGCCGTGATGGAATGGGCTGAAAATGAGACCGTGAAATTAGCCCAAAAATGGGAACAAGAGCAGAAAAAACAACAAATTCAACAGAAAAAGGAAACTGAAAAATCGCCAAAACACAAAGCCAGTCGTGATGATTGGGAAATGGAACGTTAAACCGCTATTTTCATGTATTCTATTAAATTATTTGAAAAAAGACTTCACTTTTTGTTAAAGAAAAATGAAGTCTTGTTCTGTTCAACCTAAATTCAGAATTTTATCTGCCGATTGAATTGTTTCTTGGCGGTGTGCAACCATTATTTTCATAATACCAAGACTTTTTAGGTTATGGTTAATTTTTTGTTCATTTTCTACATCTAAATGGCTACTTGCTTCGTCTAAAAATAGAATTTTGGGTCGTTTATACAATGCACGAGCCAAGATAACTCTCTGCTTTTGTCCACCTGATAAGATATTTCCCATATCGCCAATCAAGGTCTCATAGCCCATTGGCATTTTAAGTATATCGTCATGTATTTGTGCCATTTTTGCACATTGTTCAATGAGCTCCATATTTGGGCTTTCATCAAAAAATGAAATATTTTCCCCAATAGAACCTGCAAAAAGGACATCATCTTGGCGAACAATCCCGCTCAATCCCCTAATAAAGGATGGAGAAACTTGATATATATCATGCCCATTAATACTAACTGTACCAGTTTCAGGTTTTAGGCTACCTGTTAAAATGTTTAACAAAGTGGACTTCCCCCGACCAGATTGTCCTGTTAAAACAACTGCTTCATTATCTTTAAATTCCAAATTAATGTTTTCAAAAAGATATGGCTCATTATCAGCATATCTGAATGAGACGTTTTCAACTTTAAGAACCAGTTGTTCATTATCTAATTTAGGTATATGATTATACTTAATAATTTCAGTTTCTGTTTCATTTAAAGTAATGTCAGCCAAACGTTCAGCATGAAGCCCTAACATTTTGATTTGGATGTATTGGTCAACGAGAGAAGCTGTTCTGCTTTCAAATTGCCCTTTATAAGCCAAAAAAGCCATCAGAACACCGACTGTAAATGAACCATCTAAAATTGCGCTTGCACCAAGATAAATTATGATAACATTTTCCATGCTAAACAACAGTTTATTTGAAAATTCAAATAAAGCAGAGAGTTTATCTGTTGTCAGCTTGGTATTGACTGTATTCACAAATAGGCTCATCCAAGTGCCATGTCTTTGATAATGTTTATCAAATAATTTAACTGATTGGATACCACGAATGGTTTCCATGAAATATGAGTTTTGTTTGGCTTCATGAACAATATTTTCTTCTGTTGCATTTCTTAATGGGTAATATGCAAGCCAACGAATTAGTATGTACAAAACAAGTGTTAAAAGAACAATCAGCGATAATTGAGTGCTGTAAATTGTCATTAACACGAAAGTAAAAACAGCCATTAAGCTATTTAAAACTAAAACAAAAAAAGTAGAAGTTAGTGTTTCTTGGATATGATCTATTGAACCAAATCTTGAAATCACATCTCCTAAATGTCGTTTACTGAAATAGTCATTAGGTAAGTCAAGTAACCTTTTAAATATATTGGCTTTCCATTGTAAATTAAGAGTTGTAGATAGGTGCATACCTACCCATGCTTGTAACAGGCTAATTAACTGTTGCAGGATAGTCAGTAAACCAAATCCCAAAGTAAGGGTCAATAATAAATTTTTATCAGCAGTTACAATGACATGGTCTATTACCCATTGCATAAAGAATGGACTAACCAATGCAAAGACTTCCAAAGAAATAGCTAATATAAGCATTTGAATTAAAGAGCGTTTTAAGCCTGACCCCCCCTTAATAGAGATAATATTTTGATTTTCTTTGTTTCTTTTTTCTCTTCAAAATGGGTATTGGGGAATAATTCTAGGGCAATCCCTGTGAATTTTTGTGAAACTTCGTCCATTTTGATTTTTCGCATACCGACAGCAGGGTCCATAATGACGATACTGTCTTTGGAAATGGAACAAAGTACAACAAAATGGTTTAAGTTCCAATGGAGAATGCAGGGTAGTTGTAAATTTGACAGCTCATCTAACTCTAAACGCAAAGCTCGTGGCGTTAAATTCATTTCATTGCCAAATCTCATGATGTCTGCAAGATTTGCGCCCTTTAATGACAGGGTGTATTTTTGGCGTAACGTTCTTAAATCAGTGTGAAAGCCATAATAGGACAAGATGGATGTCAGGCATGCTAAACCACATTCAGCAACTTCTGTTTGCAGAATGACAGGTAGCTTTTTGTTAAATCCAAAGGACAGTCTTGATAAATAATCCATTTTTAATTGATTTTTCCTGAAATGCTGTAAAGTGGGTCAAGTACCCATTCGTACAATTTTTTCGTTCATGGAGAATATCTGCTTCTAAAATCATGCCAATTTGAAGCGGCTTGTTTTCTCCGTATGCTTTAATCGTTTGTTTTTCCAATTTAACTTTCACAAGATAGGCAGGTTCATTTAATAAGGTTGGGTTAGTGAAAATGATACCTAAACCTGATAGCTTTTGTTTACCGAGAGCAGTTCTGGCAACTGAAATAATTTCTCCTGTGGCATGTCCAAATTTTTGGTAAGGGTACGCTTGGTAACGTAAAACAACTTTATCTTTCGGTTTAATAAAACCAACAGCTTTACTGGGTATGTAAAGATTGGCGACCAATTCAGTTTGTTCAGGGACAATGCTTAACAGCAATTTAGACGGTTCAACTTGTTGCCCTATATCAACATTAATTGTTGATATATAACCTGAGACCTTTGCAATAACATAGGTTACTAAAATTTTATGCTCAATCTCATTTTCAAAATGCAAAACTTTTCTGATTTTTCCTACTTTTTGCTCAATATTAGGAAGGTTTTAGGCAATTGAAAATTTTTTGGCGCATTTTTATGCGTCAAATTTCGTTAACAGATTATTTTTGCAAAGGTCTCAACCTGATTTACTAGCTCGTATGGTTTGTTCGGATTTCAAATCAAAATCCAAAATTTCTTGGTTCATTTCCGTAATCGCACGGTTGAGTTGGCTCAATTCGGTTTTATGGCGTTCAGGCAGGCTGCTTAATGTGATTTTCTGTTCATCAAGTTCCCTGATTGCATTATTTTGTTCACGTTTTAGGCTCTCCAAACGTGAGCGTTGTTCCAATAAATGGCTTTCGGCGGTCATCTTATCTTGTTGGGATACTGCGCCTTGACTGGCTAAAAACTTGTTCTTGTTAAGGGTTTTTTCCGCTAAACGAATTTGACGATTTTGCCCTGTAATTTGCTGTTTAATATTCTCTAATTGATTGTTTAAACGATGAATGTTGTTATGAACATTTTTTTGCTCATTTTGATGAATGCGCTTTAAACGTTCCAATTCTTGTAATGCCAAAGTTTTTTTAAGGTTGGCTTCTGCTGCCAATTTGGCTTGTACGTTTCCTTTTTCGCCAAAACGCGATGTGGAAAGTTTGAACAATGGTTCGCCAGCTTTGACAAAGTTACCATCTTCAACAAATTTATGCGTAATCGTGCCGATATCGGAAGAGTAAACACGAACCACCCCCATAGTTGGAAGTAATTGACCTTCAACGGTTGTTTTATTGGTATAGCTACCAAAAATCAAAAAGATAATGATACACAGAGCAATGAGAAAAGCGCAAAAAGTCAGAAATAAAAAAGAGAATGGACGGGTCAAGATAACCTGACCTGTCCACTTATTTTGTTGGGCTACAAAGACTTCTTTTCGGAATAAGTGGGACATTTATTATTATTTCTTAAAAAAAAATGGATAGAAAAATACCAATAATTAAAATACTTATGCCTAATAACATAAATTTGCTATTGATTGATGTTTCTATTTTAATTACATTAAATTTAACCAATAATCCAGAAATGGTTGCAGCTAAAATGCAAAAGACAGTGGCGTAAATGGTTTCAGTATTCATAATTTTTCTCTTTCAAAATTGTTCAATCTAAATAGAAAAAGGTAACTTCAATACATATTGCTGTAACTGAAATTACCTTTTCCTTAATGATGTAATTATCTTATGGCTTCATCATGCCACGACCGATATTGTATCCGCCAGCAACAGAGAAAATACCAGCTCCCATTGCGTCAACCCAGCCTACTGGTCCTGTCCACTTGTTCCGTTGAGCTACAAAGACTTCTGGTCTGAAAAATGAGTGATTGTTAGACATGTGTACTTATTTATGTTTCTTTGATTGGGATAAATTTGTAAAAACAAAAAAAAGGCAAGTTGTTATTATAGAAGAACTTAAAATGCTTAACATACTCATTGAGGTTTGTACCACATAATGAGATACGAGATAATTTGTTGGGAGTAAAATCAAAAAAAAGATTAAATATTTAAAATAATCACTATATTTTTTCATTATTTGTTCCTTTTTGTATTTAAGTTCTTATGAAAAACTAGGGTATTTTGAATAGAAAATATCAAAATACCCTAGTTTTATTAAGGAATATTACCACCAACAAGTGCTTCCATATTGTACAGCACCAGTGATTGCACCACCAATAGCTCCGAATTTCGCACCTGGAATAGCACCAATACCACCTGCAAATGAACCAACAATTGCCCCACCAGCTGCTCCACCTAATGCACTACCAATGGTATTTTTTGAGAAATCACGCCAGTTACAAGCAGCACCAGAAACTTGTTAAATTTCATTCAAAGTCAAAACTTGCATAATATTCACCTTTGTTAAGTGTGGTTGAGAAAAAAGTAAATTTTCATCGTTACTCATTATTTGCAATCATGCATATACTGTAACCAAGCACTATATTCAGTTGGATCATAGTTTTTCCTACTGGGTTGTCTGATATGACTATTGGCACTATTGGCACAATTGGGATTAGCAACTTTATTGTGAGTACCTAATGGATTGATATTTCCTGTAAAGTGGCTATTGCATGCGCTTAATGAGCATAGATTTATTAATGTCAGAAAGGATAAAACAAAAAATCTTACCATTTTTTACTAATACCAAAAGTAGGTTTCGAAAACTGTACACCAAGACCTTGTACATATCCAAATTGCTTGCTAACAGAAAACTCTACTCCACTATTGTTAGGGGAATAGGAAGCACCAATTTTACCAACAGCAACCATATCTTTTTTACCTAGGTTGCCGCCACCCTGTGCAAAGATATGGAATTTGCCACCTGACACTTCAACTAATTCAGAGGTGTGTAACTCTTTCATGATTTTCTCCTGTAAAGAAGTATGGTTGGAAATGTAAATCAGAATTAACCTTTCTTAAGTTTAATTTAATACTTTTTTTGCAAGTATTTTATTTTAAATTAAATCAATATTTTAAAAATATTTACTTGTATACTGAAAAAGAAACTCCTAATGGTGGAGTGGGGCTTTTGTTTAAGTAAGCATTAAAAAAATTTAAATTTCCCATTATGATTAACTTAATGCAAGAGCTTTTTCAGGACGTACAAACCAGCGAACGGGCGTTCTGATGTGGGCAGCCTGCCGGGAAGTCTGCTCTATTGTTCGGACAATAGGGGGAATATACCAATTACTTTAACTACATCATTTTTTGACATTTTTCTTGCCTTTCAATTTAAAATCCAAAATCATACTGCCATAATTTAGCAATCCAAAAAAATTTAGGCAGCAGTAATGGTTTCGTATTTTAGAAAACGAAACTTGGTTTGGTGTTTTGAAGCATTTCAGTACACAAACGGGGCTGTCCTAGATAACTAAGATAAACTCGATTTTACTAATTGTTTTAAAATGGAACAAGAACTTTTATCTCACTGTTGTTAAA
>OBCO01000702.1_pt1 | contig 6298 bp, 10 predicted proteins | sample 1495971 | NCBI WGS metagenome assembly OBCO01 (sample SAMN04168690, study PRJEB22393) | synthetic metagenome | isolation source: purchased from BEI Resources HM-276D | reverse complement strand
CCAGTTTGGATACATAGAAACCTTGTAACAACAGTATTTATTGGGTTTGGAGTCCCTAATGGGTCCCTAAATTACATACTTTCTAAAATTTTAGTTGTTTTTTTGTCCTCTTCATTAAATTTTTCTTCTAACAAATGAGAATACACGGATGTAGTTATTGCTATATTTTTATGACCTAATCTTTTAGAAATGTAATGTATAGATACACCTTTTGCTAGTAAATAAGAACAATGAGTGTGTCTTAATGCGTGCGATGTAATAATTGATATATTATTGACTCTACAGGCTGATTTCAAAGCATTATTGATAGCATGAAGGTTAATTATAGATCCGGCTTCTTTGAAAATGTAACCATCATAGCTAATTGCAAATGTACTTATGACGTCCATAATGTGTTTCATATCAGATTTAGCGATACTGATATATCTAGGGGAAGTATCGGTTTTTCGCTCGTCAATAAATATAGTGTTTTTCACTTGGTTGATATGCTCAATCTTTATATTTCTTGCACCACTGACACGACAACCCGTACAAATCATTATGAATAGCGCTAATGATGAACGAGTTCTCTTCTTTCTGACGTGATCTTTTAGTATTTCATATTCAGTTACCGAGATGAATTTTTCTTGTTCTGACTTCGTAGGTTTTCCGGCTTTATAATTAACTTTATAAGCGGGATTTTTAAAAATAAGCCCATCATATAATGCGTCATCTAAAGCTGACCGAATAGCACCGTTTGTTTTTCTTATAGTTTCTTTTGCGTGTTCTTTTGAATAATCGTTTATGAATTTCTGATAAACTTGTCTATTTATCTTTGATAACTCCATTTTACCTATTTTATGTTTTTGTATATGTTGTAATGCATTTCTATAATGACGGTAGGTATTTTCTTTAACAACAGGTTGTTTATACGTTTTAATCCAATTTTCGAAGTATTCTTCAAGAGTTATATAGTTATCTATATTAAAACCACTTCTTAACTCATTTAACTTGTCTAGTCCAGCAGAATTAGCTTCACGCTTTGTTCTAAAACCTTTCTTACGGTATCTTTTTCCTTCATACTTAAATTCATATTGCCATTTTTTACCATCGTAACAACGTGTTTTCATGCGTTCCCTCCTCAAAATTGGCAAAAAATAATAAGGGTAGGCGGGCTACCCATGAAAATTGTATAAAAAAAGACGCCTGTATAAAATACAGACGCCACTTATAGTTATAAGATTACATGGTTAATTACCAAAAATGGTAACGAATATATACGTGTTTTAAAGGATAAACCTTTAATATATTAAAATTATATCATCTTATATCAGGAATCTGCAATATATTATTATTAATTCTATTTATCAGTAACATAATATCCGAAGAATCTATTACTGGATTTTTAATTTTTTGGGGTAAAACTTTTCTTATGCGAAACTTACTAATCGGCTGGAAAGAATTTATGCAAGCGTAACTATTACCTTTTAATTTTTTTACCTTATCAATTGCTGATACTATGTTATTAATGTTTCTGTCAATTTTATTTAATTTATTTTCAATTTCTAAACTATCAGATATAAATTCACTAAAATAATCTTTAGTGATGAATTCTGTGTTGTTTTTTTGGTATTTTTTATCGAAAACTTCTTTTAATATAGCTGAATTATTTTGCGCGCTAATTAAATTTAAAAACAATCTTAAATAATACTCCCATTTCAAATCAAAATTCATCTTTAAATACTTTTTGTTTTCTTTAGAAGATAAGGGAATAACATTTACTATATCTTCCGTATTAGAATCATTTTTATTCATCACTATTGCAAAGTGTGAATTAGAGAATTCTTTATTAACGTTTATACCGAAATCTACAAAAACTATTTCTCCTTGTTTAAACTTTGGATAAAAACCTTTATGGTTTTTTTCACCTTCAAATCTCTTGAGTAAATAGTGAATATCTGAATCTAATTTTTTAAATTTTGGATTTCCAGAAGTTTTTAATTTATTAATGCGTTTTTCTATATTATGCGTCATCATTTCTCCTTTATTCTCGCTCACACTCTCACCACCATTCAACGTCTACACTTGTAGACGTTTTTTGATTAGTAAAATCATAATGAATCTTCTTTGGTTAACTTATCGCCATCTATTTTTTGTGAAATAAATTCCAAGTATTTACGCGCATTATGTGACGATAAATCTTTAGGTAACTCATAAGTGAATGGTTGATTACCACTAGTTAAAACTTCGTATATTACAGTTTCTCTTTTTATTTTGCAATTAGTTATTTTCATTATAAACTTCCTTTCAAACACTGCTGAAATAGACGTCTTTTTTAAATAAGCATAATTAATACTTCAATTCTTTAATCCACATATATTTAAAAGTGAGGTAGTAGGTAATAAATATAAGACTTAAAGTTAAGATTGCTTTTTTCATGTTTCATAATTAAAACCTCTGTAAATTTAAGGTTAGTATTATGAAATAATGGATTGGTTTATTCTTTAGTACTAACTTCGTAGTAAATTATATAGTTCGCTAAATTGTATTTATCTACTATATTTTTGGAATAAACAATTTCCTTTTCTTTCTTCAGTAAATTATAAAAATCTACATCATTTTCGTTAGCTGATTCTATTTTGGTGATATCAGATTGTCTAACGATTCTTTTAGATCTGTCAAGGTATATAAATTTCCCTGATTTAGAATTAGTCTTTTTATTCACACCGACGTAAATTGAAAGTAATATACTTTTTCCAAAAACAGCATCACTGTGATTATGGTTTTCATCTTCTATAACTAAGAATACATGCTTTTTTGTAAAAATTTTTTTGATCATCGTTATTATTCCTTTATTAAATTTATTAAGTCTTCTTCATTTAAAAATTGAATTTTTGCACCATTTCCAACATATTCTCGAGCTTTTCGTTGTTTTGAAACTAGTCCGTTCACATCTTTATATTTATCATCTTGAACACCTTCGACTAAAATATCTGTTTTTGCAGTTACGTCACTTCTGATATAAGCTCCTTTCTTTCTAGTTAATATCATTAAATCTTGTTTTTCAGTGTCAAAATTACCTGTAAAAACAACATTTTTATCTTTTAAAATAGGGATTACACTTTCCACTTCTATTTTATTAATCTCAGATATTTTCATATGAATTTTTTGAAATCCTGAATCGAAAAGTTTAGTTGGAGAGTTAGAATATTTGCTAAATCTAATGTATTGCTTAGGCATATAATGTATTAATTTTAATACACTATAATGCTGATTGTTTTTAGCGAGTGATATCAACATCTTCGATAAAGCTAGCACGTCAAATTTAGCAGAATGTAATTTTTCTTTATCGATATCATATAAGCTACACAAATTTTCTAATTTAAAACTAGAGATTGCGTGGAAGCTTCTAAAGATATTTATACTATCGACATACATGAAGTTTGGAACAGGTAAGTCATAATAATTATTAGTATTTTTTAATACTGAAATATCAAAAAGTGCATTATGAGCAATAATTAAATGTGATTCTTTTAAAAGATAGAGAATTTCTTGGTAAATATCTGGATATTTAGGTGCTTTTAATATGACATCTTCAGGTATTTTATGTATTTTAGCGTTTTTCAAGTTATATCTATTATTAGGAGGATTAATATAAGATGAATAAACTTTTACTATTGATAAATCCTTAATTAAAGATACAGCAACTTCGCAAGGGCTGTTCATATGTTCATTCATAGTTTCAAAGTCTAAGACTGCAATATCATATTTTTTCATTTGCAAGTGCTCCTTTTATAAAATAACTTTTCCAATTAACCTCACACTTTCATTTCTATAAAAGTGTAGATCGTCGTAATCTTTATTTAGTGAAACTAGAGTCAATCTATCATCTTCAACAAAGACTTTCTTAACGTACGCTTCTTCTTCAATGATGAATATACCAATTTGTCCATTCTTTATATTGTGAGTTTTCTCCACAAATATGATTTCGCCATCTTTAAACATAGGTTCCATAGAATCACCATTTACTTTTAACGCTAAATCGTGTGTGGGGATAGGTCCTTTAACCATTTCAGTAAATAGCGTTTCATCGTGTAAACGTTCTCCTACACCAGCAGAGACGCAACCATTGACGTTAACTGGAGTTTTCTCCTGTTTATATGAATTAATATCTACAACGTTATCTCCTTTAGAATTCTGTTCTTCCAATTGTTCATTTGCATAGTTAAGTACGTTTTCTTGGCGGGGAGGTGTGAGTTTGTTGTATATGGAAGTGATGTCGTTATCGTCTTTGTATGTAGTATCTATGTCGCTTTTACCAACCTCGAAAACATCAGCTATCCTTTGTATAACGCCGTGAGAGGGGTTGGAACGTAAATTTAAATAATCGCTTAAAGTAGATGGTTTTATGTTAATGAGTTCAGCAAGTTTCTTTTGAGACATATTTGAATCGTTGAGAAATTTTCTAATGTTTTTGGCTATAATAATATTTCTTTCTTTGTTCATATTACTTACCTCCTTTTTTCTTATTATACGAAATTTTCATATCATAGTAAAGTTTTTTACGAAAAAAACGTATTTAATGTTGACAATACGAAAATTTCGTATTATATTAGGTTTACGAAAGGCGGTGACAACATGAAAACATTAAAAGAGTTGAGGACTGATTACGGATTGACTCAAAAAGAGTTAGGAGATTTATTTAAGGTCTCATCACGTACAATTCAAAATATGGAAAAAGACTCTACAAACATTAAAGATAGTTTACTTTCTAAGTATATGAGTGCTTTTAATGTTAAATATGATGATATTTTTTTAGGTAATGAATACGAAAATTTCGTATTTACGAATGATAAAAAGAAATCAATTATTTTAGCATTTAAAGAAAAACAAACATCTTAATAGGAGGAATAACAAATGAACATTCAAGAAGCAACGAAGCTAGCGATGGAGAAAGGAATAAGTATAAGGAGAGAGAATCAAGATGTGTATGGGATATTACCAACTAATTTGCAGCGTTATCAATGCCTAGTCGTATCTAGACACTATAAGAAAAAAAGACAAACCGCCGCCGGAAGGTGGCAGCCTAGCGCAGACGATTTAATAGCAGATGATTGGATTTTAGATTATTAATTTTTTCAAATCTCTAATTAAATCCATAAGTGTTTTGTAATCTTTTTTGGATTCTGATTCTGAGTAGGCGATACCTTCTCGAGAAAGAGCCATCTCAAGAAAACCGCCATCTTCAGCAGAAGCAATTACAAAATCTCTATGCTTTAATTCAAGAACTGCATCGATATAGTCTTCAAAATTAAAATCTAAAAAGAAAGCGTTAAATGAGGATTCATCACTACCGAAATAAGATGCAGAACGTTTAGACATACCTTCGTCAATTCTATCAAGGTAAATTGAATAAAGTTGTAAAAGGACAAATTTAGCTTCATTAGTCATAAGTCATTCACCTCCTTAATAGGAGTATAGCAGAAAGGAGCATAAACAATATGCAAGCATTACAAACAAATTCGAACATCGGAGAAATGTTCAATATTCAAGAAAAAGAAAATGGAGAAATCGCAATCAGCGGTCGAGAACTTCATCAAGCATTAGAAGTTAAGACAGCATATAAAGATTGGTTTCCAAGAATGCTTAAATACGGATTTGAAGAAAATACAGATTACACAGCTATCGCTCAAAAAAGAGCAACAGCTCAAGGCAATATGACACACTATATTGACCACGCACTCACACTAGACACTGCAAAAGAAATCGCAATGATTCAACGTAGTGAACCTGGTAAACGTGCAAGACAATACTTCATCCAAGTTGAAAAAGCATGGAACAGCCCAGAAATGATTATGCAACGTGCTTTAAAAATTGCTAACAACACAATCAATCAATTAGAAACAAAGATTGAACGTGATAAACCAAAAATTGTATTTGCAGATGCAGTAGCTACTACTAAGACATCAATTTTAGTTGGAGAGTTAGCAAAGATCATTAAACAAAACGGTGTAAACATCGGGCAACGCAGATTGTTTGAGTGGTTACGTCAAAACGGATTCCTTATTAAACGCAAGGGTGTGGATTATAACATGCCTACACAGTATTCAATGGAACGTGAGTTATTCGAAATTAAAGAAACATCAATCACACATTCGGACGGTCACACATCAATTAGTAAGACGCCAAAAGTAACAGGCAAAGGACAACAATACTTTGTTAATAAGTTTTTAGGAGAAAAACAAACATCTTAAAAGGAGGAATAACAAATGAACGAAGAAAAATTAAAGATGATTCTCTTACTTCTTGAAGATATACC
>OBCO01000685.1_pt1 | contig 7111 bp, 5 predicted proteins | sample 1495971 | NCBI WGS metagenome assembly OBCO01 (sample SAMN04168690, study PRJEB22393) | synthetic metagenome | isolation source: purchased from BEI Resources HM-276D | reverse complement strand
CTTCCGTGGGAATGACGTGGTGCAGGTTTCCGTATGGATGGATTCGTCATTCCCGACAACACCGTAATCTCGAAATTCGTCATTCCCGCGCAGGCGGGAATCCAGCCCCCTGACGCGGCGGGAATCTATCGGAAATGACTGAAACCCCCGAGATTCTAGATTCCCACTTCCGTGGGAATGACGTGGTGCAGGTTTCCGTATGGATGGATTCGTCATTCCCGCGCAGGCGGGAATCCAGACCCCTGACGCGGCGGGAATCTATCGGAAATGACTGAAACCCCGCGTTCTAGATTCCCACTTCCGTGGGAATGACGGTTCAGTTGCGCTCCGACAACACCGTAATCTCAAAACCCGTCCGACAACACCGCAATCTTGAAATTCGTCATTCCCGCACAGGCGGGAATCCAGACCTGTCCGCACAGAAACTTATCGGATAAAAACAGTTGCCCAAACCCCGCGTTCTAGATTCCCACTTTCGTGGGAATGACGTGGTGCAGGTTCCGTATGGATGGATTCGTCATTCCCGCGCAGGCGGGAATCCAAACCCCCGACGCGGCGGGAATCTATCGGAAATGACTGAAACCCCGAGATTCTAGATTCCCACTTTCGTGGGAATGACGGTTCAGTTGCGTTCCGACAACACCGTAATCTTGAAATCCGTCCGACAACACCGTAATCTTAAAACCCGTCATTCCCGCGCAGGCGGGAATCCAGACCTCCGACGCGGCGGGAATCTATCGGAAATGACTGAAACCCCGAGATTCTAGATTCCCACTTCCGTGGGAATGACGTGGTGCAGGTTTCCGTATGGATGGATTCGTCATTCCCGCGCAGGCGGGAATCCAGACCCCTGACGCGGCGGGAATCTATCGGAAATGACTGAAACCCCGCGTTCTAGATTCCCACTTTCGTGGGAATGACGGTTCAGTTGCTTAGGGTAGGATTTGGCGGGATTGGCGGACTGAAGCCCACTCTACAGCCCCGCCCTACAATACGCCTTGCGAATCTGTTCCGCGCCCGCCCTTGTATGTCTCAAATGGGTTAAACTACACACTTCCCGACTTCCCGTTTCGGGCAGGGGTGCAGGTTCGATTTATATTTCAATAAAACAAGGAAACTTTATGCAGCACGAAGAAGGCAACCGCCAACGCCCTCAAGGCGAACTGCTCCTGCGTACCGTCGCTATGCCGCGCGATACCAATCCCAACCAAGACATTTTCGGCGGCTGGATTATGTCGCAGATGGATTTGGGCGGCGGCATATTGGCGGCGGAAATCGCGCGGGGACGCATCGTTACCGTCGCCGTTCAGGAAATGAACTTCATCCGCCCGGTCAAGGTCGGCAACGTCGTCTGCTGCTACGGGCATTGCGTCCGCGTGGGCAACACTTCCCTCCAGCTTAAAGTCGACGTCTGGGTGAAAACTTTGATGAACGATTGCGTTACCGAAGACCGCTACCTCGTAACCGAAGCCGTGTTCACTTATGTTGCCATCGATGCGGAAGGCAATCCGCGCCCGATTCCGAAAGAAGGCAACCCCAAATTGGCGGGCTTATTGCCTACTCCGTAAAAATACCCGTAAAAATGCCGTCTGAAACTGTCTTCAGACGGCATTTTGCATCATTTGAACCAGGACCTGATGCGGGAAAACAGCGACATACTCTGTTTTTCAAAGTCTTCCCGCACTTCGGGCACGGCTTTTTTTATCACTTTCATTCCTGCAAAAGTCTGCGCCACGGGCATAATTTCAATCGTGTTCACATTCATATGCGCCGGCCGCTGGTACAGCCACAATGCGGTTTCCGCAATATCTTCGGGGCGGATAAATTCCACACCCTCATACACGCCCGCCGCCCTCTCGTCATCGCCTTTGAAGCGCACATTGGAAAACTCCGTATTGCCGCACAAACCCGGCTCGATATTGGTAACGCGGATGTTCTTATCCGCCAACTCCGCGCGCAAATTCAGGCTGAACTGGCGCACAAACGCCTTGGTCGCCCCGTAAACGTTGCTGCCGGCATAAGCATAATTGCCTGCAATCGAACCCAAATTCATCACATAACCGCCGCCGCGTTCCACCATTTGCGGCAAAATTTTGCGCGTCAGGAACGTCAAACCCAAAACATTGGTTTGAATCATCGTTTCCCAATCTTCAAAATCCGCCTTGTCCGCCGTGTCCAGACCCAAAGCCAGCCCGGCATTGTTGATGAGGCAGTCGATGTCGGAAAATTCATCGGGGATGCCGTTTAAGGCGTTTTCCACCGACTCGCGTCGCGACACGTCCATTTCCAAAGGGTAAAACAAAGCACCCAATTCATCCGCCAAGGCCTGAAGCCTGTCCGCACGGCGCGCCGCACCGATAACGCGGTATCCCGCCCCGACAAACGCACGGCACATCGCTTCGCCGAATCCTGCCGAAGCACCGGTAATTAAAACAGCCATTGTTTTTCCTTTCTTTCTCGTTTCCCAAACCTGTTTCAGGTATCATAACACCCTTCAGACGGCATCGCGCCGACTGAAAATGACAACAACCATACCACCACGACAGGACACATTCAATATGAAAACCCAAATCAGCCTTGCTGCTGCCGCCATCACACTGCTCCTTTCCGCCTGCGGAGGCAGCGGAATACCTTCCCAACCCAAAGGCGAAATTTCCGAAAACCGCACCGCCGCGTTCAAATCCATGATGCCCGAATTCACACGCATGGGCAAAATGGTCAAAGACGAAGAACCTTACGATGTCGAAAAATTCAAACAGGCGGCAGCGTCGTTTGCCGAAAGCAGCAAGAAACCGTTCACACTTTTTGAGTCCGATCCGCAAGGCAACGGCCGCGCACTGCCCGCCGTTTGGTCGGATGGTGCAAAATTTGAAGCCGAAAAAACAAAATTCGCCGCCGCCGTCGAAAAACTCAACGCCGCCGCCCAAACCGGCAAACTGGACGAAATCAAAGCCGCCTACGGCGAAACCGGCGCAAGCTGCAAATCCTGCCACGACAGTTTCCGCGCGCCCGAATAACATCCAAAACAAAACAATGCCGTCTGAAGACTTCAGACGGCATTTTCTTTGCCATTTCAGCACACGCAAAGCAATCAGAAATTATCGTCAATCCAAATGAAAAAACGCTATCCTTATTTTTACCCCACGCACTCCGCCATTTTCTATTTTGATTTGCTATGCGATTAATTTTTATCGTCAAATGTCAAAATCGGGATGCCGGATTGGGTAAACAGGGCATACACCGGCTTGAGCCAATAATCTTCCGGAAGGGAAGCCGGTTTCAATGCGTAAACGTGCACATTGGGAAAATCCTTCATCGTCAACGCCGCGCCGCTGAAAAAGGTATAAATTTCATACCTCGTATGCGGGTTTTTCTTAATCTCGCGCAAAATATAGTCTTCGATGACATAGGGCGAATTTAATGTGGTTACGCCGGAAAGCCCGTAGGTTTGGCGGGGATGCGGCGCGACATATTGTATTTTGAAGTTTTTTGCCGCCTTTTCCGAAATTTCCTTCATCTCTTTGTCGGGCGAACCCAAAAGTATCCGCACCGTGCCGCCCGTTTCGTCCCCCGTCTTCAGTTCGGACGCATCGAACAGCGGCAGGTAAGTCATCTTGCGGCGGCCGTCGTCCATAATGTTTTTCAAACCCTTGAATATCGTGTAATGCTCGTCGGAAGCATTGCGGGTTTTGGCGATGCTCCAATCTCCGATCATCATCCGGGCAAAATTCCGCTTGATCGTCCCGTTTACAGAAAACTCATCGCCCAAATAGCTGCTGCTTTGAATTAAATTGCCTGTCCCGTCGTCAAAGGTTTTGATTTCCGCATCCGGGTAAGTGCTCAAAAAGGCGGCAATGCTGACTTTTTCCAAACTTGCCAAATAAATCCGCTTGACTTTCGGCAGCAGCATCGACTTTACCTTCAGCTCCGCCATCGTCGGAATGAAATTAAACGATTTGTTCAAACCGTAGGGCAGGTGGAAAAAGTACGCCCGCTCCGCCTTATCCTTTATCTGATTGAAATAATAATCGTATTTTTCATTCCTGTTTTCAGACATCAGCACCACATAAAACCGCTCGCCCGGATGCTGCGCCATAATCCTTTCCGCCACCTTCATCTGCAATATGGTATAACAGAAAATCAGATTGACCGGTTCCCCCTCTTCATTGAAAAGTTTCTCCTTCAGCAGGGAAACCGCATTCCTTTCCCCCTGATTTACCCGGTCAAATGTATAAAATATCCCGAAACAAAAAACAATCAAACACAACACGGTCAAACAAGCCTTTTTCAAGCCCATATCCCTAAAACTCCATTCCGACAAATTGAACATACGCCCCGAGTGTCCCGGGACGGAAAAATGCGGAATTTTAGCAGATATTCCGACAGTTACCGAATATTATAGTGGTTTAAATTTAAATCAGGACAAGGCGACGAAGCCGCAGACAGTACAAGCAGTACGACAAGGCGAGGCAACGCTGTACTGGTTTAAATTTAAACCACTATAAAATCAATTTCACCGAAAATATGCCGCCGCACATCAGGCACAGCACCTCCGACCGCCGCCAAACGCGGGAAAACCATTTCCCCCTTCCTTTCACGCCGCCGCGTTCAAACACGCCAAGATCGAACAAAGCGCGAACAAAGCCGCCAAAATATGCCATAATAGCCACGCACATTCCCCGCGCAATGTGTTCCAAAAGAAAAAACCAACCTACAAGAGAATAATCCTATGACTCAAAAATCCACCATTGTTTATACCCATACCGACGAAGCACCCGCGCTGGCGACCCAATCGCTGCTGCCGATTGTGCAGGCTTTTGCCCGCCACGCCGATATTGATGTCAAAACCAGCGACATTTCTCTCTCCGGCCGTATTTTGGCGGCGTTTCCCGAATACCTGACCGAAGCGCAACGCGTACCTGATGCGCTTGCCGAATTGGGCGAACTGGTGAAACAACCCGATGCAAACGTAATCAAACTGCCGAACATCAGCGCGTCCGTACCGCAACTGACTGCCGCGATTAAAGAATTGCAATCTAAAGGCTTTGCCGTTCCCGACTATCCCGCCGACCCGCAAACCGATGAAGAAAAAGCCGTACGCGAACGCTACGACCGCATCAAAGGCAGCGCGGTAAACCCTGTCCTGCGTGAAGGCAACTCCGACCGTCGCGCCCCTAAAGCAGTGAAAAACTTTGCGAAAAAAAATCCGCACAGCATGGGCGCATGGACCAAAGACTCCAAAACCCACGTTGCCACCATGCAAAGCGGCGACTTTTTTCATAACGAACAATCTGTTATCGTACCTGAAGCGACTTCCGTATCCATCGTATTCACCGACAAACAAGGCAACAAAAAAGAGCTGCGCGAGCCCGTCGCCCTGAAAGCCGGCGAAATCATCGACGCGACCGTGATGAGTAAAAAAGCCCTGCTCGCCTTCCTTGCCGAACAAGTAAAAGATGCGAAAGCAAAAGGCGTGTTGTTCTCGCTGCACATGAAAGCCACTATGATGAAAGTGTCCGACCCGATTATCTTCGGACACGCCGTCAAAGTATTCTTCGCGCCTGTTTTTGAAAAATTCGGCGACAAACTGGCTGCTGCCGGCGTCAACGTTAACAACGGCTTCGGCAACCTGCTTGCCAATCTGGACAAACTGGATGCGGACACCCGCACCGCCGTCGAAGCCGAAATCGCCGCCGTTTACGCTGCCAACCCCGATTTGGCGATGGTTGATTCCGACAAAGGCATCACCAACCTGCACGTTCCCAGCGATGTCATCGTCGATGCCTCTATGCCTGCGATGATTCGCAATTCCGGCCGTATGTGGGACAAAAACGGCAAAGCGCAAGACACCAAAGCCGTGATTCCCGACAGCAGCTATGCCGGCGTTTACCAAGCAACCATCGACTTCTGCCGCGAACACGGCGCATTTGACCCGACAACCATGGGTACTGTGCCCAACGTCGGACTGATGGCGCAAGCGGCGGAAGAATACGGCTCGCACAACAAAACCTTTGAAATCGAAGCCGACGGCCAAGTCCAAGTCATTGATGCGGCAGGAAAAGTCCTAATGCAGCACGACGTTGAAGCCGGCGACATCTGGCGTATGTGCCAAACCAAAGACGCTCCGGTTAAAGACTGGGTACAACTTGCCGTCAACCGCGCCCGTCTGAGCAACACGCCTGCCGTGTTCTGGCTCGACGAAAACCGTCCGCACGACAAGAGCCTGCTCGCCAAGGTTAAAGCCTACCTTGCCGAACTGGATACCAATGGCCTCGACATCCGCGTCCTCGCTCCTGAAGAAGCCGCCAAGTTCAGCTTGGGTCGTCTGAAAAACGGCGAAGACACCATCTCCGTAACCGGTAATGTCTTGCGCGACTACCTGACCGACTTGTTCCCAATTTTGGAACTCGGCACAAGCGCGAAAATGCTGTCTATCGTTCCATTGATGAACGGCGGCGGTATGTTTGAAACCGGCGCGGGCGGTTCTGCACCGAAACATGTTCAACAATTCCTCGAAGAAAACCATTTGCGCTGGGACTCGCTGGGCGAATTCCTCGCACTCGCCGTATCGTTTGAACATTTGGCGCAAAAAACCGGCAATGCCAAAGCCCAAGTCCTCGCCGACACTTTGGATGCAGCCACCGAAAAACTGCTGTTGAACGACAAATCGCCTAAACGTAAAGCCGGCGAACTCGACAACCGCGGCAGCCATTTCTACCTCACCCTCTACTGGGCGCAAGAATTGGCGGCGCAAGACAAAGATGCCGAACTGAAAGCCGCATTTACGCCATTGGCAGCCGCTTTGACCGCCGACGAAGCGAAAATCGTTGCCGAGCTTTCCGCCGTACAAGGCAAAGCGGCCGACATCGGCGGCTACTACGCCGCCAATCCTGAAAAAGCCGCACAAGTGATGCGTCCGAGCGTAACCTTTAATCAGGCACTAAACGCCTTATAAGCACAAAGGTAAAAATGCCGTCTGAACATTCGTCGTTCAGACGGCATTAGTTATCCCTATCTGCCTGATTATGATTAAACGCCGCACCCATTGGATATAAAAAACCAGTACGGCGTTGCCTCGCCTTAGCTCAAAGAGAACGATTCTCTAAGGTGC
>OBCO01000672.1_pt1 | contig 7470 bp, 9 predicted proteins | sample 1495971 | NCBI WGS metagenome assembly OBCO01 (sample SAMN04168690, study PRJEB22393) | synthetic metagenome | isolation source: purchased from BEI Resources HM-276D | reverse complement strand
GCTTGAGCACCTTAGAGAATCGTTCTCTTTGAGCTAAGGCGAGGCAACGCCGTACCGGTTTTTGTTAATCCACTATAAAAACACAACCTAAATAAAAATGCCGTCTGAACCATATTTCAGGTTTCAGACGACATTTGCGTGTCGGATGCACACCGGACAGGCGGTAAGCCGGGTTCTGTCTCGGACAGTCATTCCTCTAGGCATACCGTTACCGGTATGCTCAAGCAACCTACCCGAACGCTCGGCGGGCAGCGTCATTGCGTTCTGTTTGGTCTTGCTCCGAATGGGGTTTGGCCTGCCGCATATTGTTACCAAATGCGCGGTGCGCCCTTACCGCACCTTTTCACCCTTACCTGTGCTGCCAAAGCAGCCATCGGCGGTTTTGCTTTCTGTTCCACTTTCCGTCGCGTTACCGCGCCCGGCCGTTAACCGGCATTCTACCCTGCGGAGCCCGGACTTTCCTCCCCGTATGCCTTACGCGATACGCGGCGACTGTCTGCCCGTCCCGTGTGCGGCGCGGATTATAACACGAAACACAAAAATGCCGTCTGAAACGGTACAGGTTTCAGACGGCATACAGCCTAAACTACACGCCCTGTTTCAGGCTGGCTTCGATGAAGCCGTCCAAGTCGCCATCCAATACGGCTTTGGTGTTGCCGACTTCGTAGCCTGTACGCAAGTCTTTGATACGTGAGGAATCCAAAACATACGAACGGATTTGGCTGCCCCAACCTACATCGGATTTACCTTCTTCCAACGCCTGTTTCTCTTCATTGCGTTTGCGCATTTCCAATTCATACAGTTTGGACTTCAACATTTCCATCGCAGCGGCTTTGTTGGCGTGTTGCGAACGGTCGTTTTGACATTGCACCACAATCCCCGTCGGCTCGTGGGTAATGCGCACGGCGGAGTCGGTTTTATTGATGTGCTGACCGCCCGCACCCGATGCGCGATAGGTGTCGATGCGCAAATCGGCGGGGTTGATTTCGATTTCGATGGAATCGTCGATTTCAGGGTAAACGAACACGGAGGCAAACGAGGTATGGCGTTTGTTGTTCGAGTCAAACGGCGAGTAACGCACCAAGCGGTGAACGCCGGTTTCGGTACGCAGCAAACCATAAGCGTATTCGCCTTCCACACGGATGGTGGCGCGGTTGATGCCTGCGATTTCGCCGTCGTCTTCTTCAAGGATTTCGATTCTGAAGCCTTTGCGCTCGGCGTAGCGGCTGTACATACGGAACAGCATACCCGCCCAGTCTTCCGCTTCCGTACCGCCCGCGCCTGCGGTGATGTCGATAAAGCAGTTGTTCGGGTCGGCGGGCTGGTTGAACATCCGTTTGAACTCCAAATCCGCCATCTGTTTTTCCAGCCCCGCTACGTCTTCCTGCACGGCGGCAAAACCTTCTTCGTCGTTTTCTTCGACGGTCATTTCAATCAGCATGCGGTTGTCTTCGATGCCCGAAGCGATGTTGTCGAGCGTCAACACGATGCCTTCGAGGATTTTGCGCTCTTTGCCGATTTCTTGGGCGCGTTTCGGGTCGTTCCAAAGTTCGGGGTCTTCGGAAAGACCGATAACTTCTTCCAATCGGTCTTTCTTACCCTGATAATCCATATAAACTCGGATGTCTTCGCTGCGCTTTTCCAAATCGTTCAGGGTATTGTTGAGCTGGTTGATTACTTCGGCTTCCATGATTCTTTTGTTCTTTCAAAATTTTAGGGGCGTATTGTACGGGATTCGGGTATTTTTTTCTATGGATAAAGCCTTCTGGAAACACGTTCAGACGGCATAGCGTCAATAACGGTATGCCGCCAGTTTGCGTTTGATTTCAGGCAATGCGGCACGTGCTGCCTCCTCACCCAACCGGATGGCGCGTTTTTTCTGATCGAATCCGCCGACTGCACCCAAATCCAAAACCTGCGGTTTGATAACCACATCCGCCTGCCCCAACTCATTTTGCAACGCAGAAACGCTCATTACGTTCAGCGTCTGATCGAGATAAGAGAAGAAACCTTGGCTGATGTTTTTGCCCGGACGGGCGGAAATATCGACGGCAATCACGAAATTCGCCCCCTGCCGCCGGGCGGCACTGACGGGCACGGGCTGCGACAGACCGCCGTCAACATATGTATGCCTGCCGATGATAACGGGTTGGAACACATTGGGAATGGCGGCGGAAGCGCGCACAGCCTGCCCGGCATTCCCCTGATTGAAAGCGACGGCCTTGCCGGTTTCAAAATCAGTAGCAACGGCGGCAAATTTGATGGGAAACTGCTGAATCTGCCTGCCGCCGACTTTTCGGTTGATGTAATTTTGCAGCTTTTCGCCTTTGATAAAACCACTGGTGGACAAGGTTAAATCGACCAAATCGGTTTTGCCTAAAATTTCGGCTTCCAATTCGAGGCGGTCGGGCGACATACCCGATGCAAAAAGGCTGCCGACAATCGAACCTGCCGATGTGCCGGTAACCACCTTCACAGGAATACCGTTTTCTTTCAAAACCTTAATAATACCTACATGGGCAAATCCTTTAGATGCGCCGCCACCGAGTGCCAAACCGACCACTGCGGCGGGTTTGGCGGTTTGCACCGGCTTGCGGACAGCATTATTTCCCGCCGTGCCGCAGGCGGCAAGCAACGCGGCGGCGGCGATTGCCAAAAGCGGTCTGATTTTTGAAAACGTTACCATATTTTCCATTCCTTTATATATCGCACCCCGTCAAAAAGAGGGATTGCTTTTCTTAACACCCCCCTTTGACAGCCAAGCAAATGGGGGCTTTGTTAAGTCATCATCAAAATTAATATTTCTTTTTTTTTTCCTTTACGGAAATTATATTTGAAGGCATACTATCCAAGGCGGGAATTATCTCACAACACCGCCGTTATCCAAATATCCCGCCTTTTTCCCTTTCTTTCCATCAAAATACTTTCTTTTTATATTCATTAACTTGTTAAATCATTGGCTGCCGGGTGTCAGTTTTTCCGACAAAATCCGTCTAATGGGGTATCAACAGAACCAAAACAGGAACACTTATGAAAATCGGAACAACTTGGCAGACGGCATCCGCTATGCTGGTTTTGCGTCTGTTTGCCGCATATGAATTTTTGGAATCGGGTTTGCAAAAATGGAACGGGGAGAATTGGTTTTCCGAAATCAACGATCAGTTTCCATTCCCGTTCAACTTGCTGCCGGACGCGTTAAACTGGAATCTCGCCATGTATGCGGAGCTTTTGCTGCCCGTATTGTTGCTTTTGGGTTTGGCAACGCGTCTGTCGGCATTGGGGCTGATGGTCGTTACCGCCGTCGCTTGGGCTGCGGTTCACGCCGGTTCGGGTTACAATGTCTGCGACAACGGTTATAAAATGGCTTTAATTTATATCGTGGTATTAATCCCGCTGCTTTTCCAGGGTGCGGGCGGATGGTCGCTGGATACGCTGCTGAAAAAACGGTTTTGCCCCCGATGCCGTCTGAAACAAGATTGATTCAGTCGTGGAATCTGACTTTAAACATTCCAACCTTATCTCGTTAACTTGATATTTTGAAAAGGAAATGACATGAACAAAAACATTGCTGCCGCTCTCGCCGGTGCTTTATCCCTGTCTTTGGCCGCCGGTGCAGTTGCTGCCAACAAACCGGCAAGCAACGCAACAGGCGTTCATAAATCCGCCCATGGCTCTTGCGGCGCGTCCAAATCTGCCGAAGGTTCGTGCGGCGCGGCTGGTTCTAAAGCAGGCGAAGGCAAATGCGGCGAGGGCAAATGCGGTGCGACCGTAAAAAAAACCCACAAACACACCAAAGCATCTAAAGCCAAGGCCAAATCTGCCGAAGGCAAATGCGGCGAAGGCAAATGCGGTTCTAAATAATCCCACCCCTTCAAACCAAGCCGCGTTTTTCAGTAAAATGCGGCTTTTTTAACGGCAAACAAAGATTTTTTAACAAGCACATCATTCTTTTGTGCCATCCGAACCGGGTAAAAATATGATTCAACACGCAGGCTTGGGCTACCGCCGCGACTTGGCGGAAGACTTTCTCTCGCTTTCCGAAAACAGCCCGATATGCTTTATCGAAGCCGCACCGGAAAACTGGCTGAAAATGGGCGGCTGGGCGCGCAAACAGTTTGACCGTGTGGCGGAACGGCTGCCGCTGGCGTTGCACGGATTGTCTATGTCGCTGGGCGGGCAAGCACCGCTGGATACTGATTTGATAGACGGCATCAAAGAAATGATGCGCCGTTACGATTGCACGTTTTTCTCCGACCATTTGAGCTACTGCCACGACGGCGGTCATCTTTACGATTTGTTGCCGCTGCCCTTTACCGAGGAAATGGTGCATCATACGGCGCGGCGTATCCGCGAAGTGCAAGACCGTTTGGGCTGCCGCATCGCCGTGGAAAACACGTCCTACTATCTGCATTCCCCGCTTGCCGAGATGAACGAGGTCGAGTTCCTCAACGCCGTCGCACGTGAGGCCGATTGCGGCATTCATCTGGATGTGAACAATATCTACGTCAACGCCGTCAATCACGGTCTGCTGTCGCCGGAGGCTTTTTTGGAAAATGTGGATGCAGAGCGCGTGTGCTATATCCATATTGCCGGACATGACGTGGAAACGCCGGAATTGTTGATTGATACACATGGCGCGGCAGTTTTGCCGACTGTTTGGGACTTGCTCGAACTTGCCTATGCCAAGCTGCCGACGATTCCGCCCACCCTGTTGGAACGCGATTTTAATTTCCCGCCTTTTTCCGAACTCGAAGCCGAAGTCGCCAAAATCGCCGATTATCAAACGCGTGCCGGAAAGGAATGCCGCCGTGCAGCCTGAAACCTCCGCCCAATACCAGCACCGTTTCGCCCAAGCCATACGCGGGGGCGAAGCCGCAGACGGTCTGCCGCAAGACCGACTGAACGTCTATATCCGCCTGATACGCAACAATATCTACAGCTTTATCGACCGTTGTTATACCGAAACGCTGCAATACTTTGACCGCGAAGAATGGGGCCGTCTGAAAGAAGGTTTCGTCCGCGACGCGTGCGCCCAAACGCCCTATTTTCAAGAAATCCCCGGCGAGTTCCTCCAATATTGCCAAAGCCTGCCGCTTTTAGACGGCATTTTGGCACTGATGGATTTTGAATATACCCAATTGCTGGCAGAAGTTGCTCAAATTCCGGATATTCCCGACATTCATTATTCAAATGACAGCAAATACACACCTTCCCCTGCGGCCTTTATCCGGCAATATCGATATGATGTTACCGATGATTTGCATGAAGCGGAAACAGCCTTGTTAATATGGCGAAACGCCGAAGATGATGTGATGTACCAAACATTGGACGGCTTCGATATGATGCTGCTAGAAATAATGGGGTTCTCCGCGCTTTCGTTTGACACCCTCGCCCAAACCCTTGTCGAATTTATGCCTGAGGACGATAATTGGAAAAATATTTTGCTTGGGAAATGGTCAGGCTGGACTGAACAAAGGATTATCATCCCCTCCTTGTCCGCCATATCCGAAAATATGGAAGACAATTCCCCGGGCCAAAACCATCTATCCGCATAAAATTACCTTGTTCCCGATACTATGCCGCTACCCGACCTGACCGATGCCGAATTAATAGAGTCGCGTAAACTGCTTCTGCATTTTGCGCGGCTTCAGTTGCCCGACCACCCTGATTTGGCTGAAGATTTAGTGCAGGAAACATTGCTGTCCGCATACAGCGCAGGCGACAGTTTTCAAGGCAGGGCACTTGTCAACAGCTGGCTTTTTGCCATATTGAAAAACAAAATTATTGACGCATTACGTCAAATCGGAAGGCAGAGGAAAGTCTTTACCACACTGGATGACGAGCTACTGGATGAAGCATTTGAAAGCCATTTTTCCCAAAACGGGCATTGGACGCAGGAAGGGCAGCCGCAACATTGGAACACTCCGGAAAAATCATTAAACAACAACGAATTCCAAAAAATTCTGCAAAGCTGCCTATACAACCTGCCTGAAAACACCGCACGGGTATTTACCCTGAAGGAAATACTCGGTTTTTCATCCGACGAAATACAACAAATGTGCGGTATCAGCACGTCCAACTACCACACCATTATGCACCGCGCCCGAGAATCATTGCGCCAATGCCTGCAAATCAAATGGTTCAACCAAGAAAACCCGAAGTAAACGTTATGAAAAAATGCCGCGATATCGCCCTGCTTCTTTCCAAACATCAGGACCGGGAAACCACCCCGGGCGAGAAGATTTCCATATACACACACCTGCTGTTCTGTCCGTATTGCCGTGAATATAAAAGACAACTTCAAACCATCAAAAGATCACTGGCAAAAACAACCAGAACTTCAAAATAAATGCCGTCTGAAAAGGCTTCAGACGGCATAAGCTGACGGAAACAAATCAAACCGATTTACTGTTATCTGCAGTTCATCCATAATACACACTTCAAAAGCAGCATATTTCCCCATACGGAATGTATAAATACGCAAAATACGAAGGCTGCATCAATTTGCCATATTTGCTTTATTTGCCTTATTTCACAGACGGCGCTACCCCTCCCGCCCAACCCGTTCTTTCTGAATGAGCAGATTTCAATGATTAAGGAAACCCTAATGCGCCCAATCTTCCTATCTTTCGTTTTATTCCCTATTTTGATAACCGCCTGCAGCACACCGGACAAGTCTGCCCGATGGGAAAATATCGGCACAATCTCAAACGGCAATATTCATACATATATCAATAAAGACAGCGTGAGAAAAAACGGAAATCTGATGATTTTCCAAGATAAAAAAGTTGTTACCAATCTAAAACAAGAACGTTTTGCCAACACCCCCGCATACAAGACTGCCATTGCCGAGTGGGAAATCCACTGCAACAACAAAACATACCGCTTAAGTTCGCTACAGTTGTTTGATACAAAAAACACGGAAATTTCCACACAAAACTACACAGCCTCTTCCCTCCGCCCGATGAGCATCCTGTCCGGGACATTAACCGAAAAACAATATGAAACCGTATGCGGAAAAAAACTCTGATTGCAACTTATACACAAACTTACCCACAAACCTTATCATAAAAATGCCGTCTGAAATACTGAAATATCAGCATTTCAGACGGCATTTTGCCATTCCCTGAAAATTATCCACAAAGTTATCCACATTATTTTTTAAAACCGGCTTCCATCCGAAATATAGTGGATTAACAAAAATCAGGACAAGGCGACGAAGCCGCAGACAGTACAAATAGTACGGCAAGGCGAGGCAACGCCGTACTGGTTTAAATTTAATCCACTATATAAACTCGCTATACAATTTCACTATCCAAACGTAAATTGTTCCATTGATACACAAAACTGCTTACCCCCATAATTTTGATAAAGCATTTCTTACATTCCCGGCTCCGTCCCGTAACCAACACAGCGGCGGATTCGCATTTGAAGTGCAACTTTCCCTAACAGAAAAAGGCCAGTATGCGG
>OBCO01000636.1_pt1 | contig 9630 bp, 9 predicted proteins | sample 1495971 | NCBI WGS metagenome assembly OBCO01 (sample SAMN04168690, study PRJEB22393) | synthetic metagenome | isolation source: purchased from BEI Resources HM-276D | reverse complement strand
TTGAGGCATGCCTGGAGTCTACCCACTTCGCTACCGACTTTACACGTTATCTATAGGTCAGGACAGTAGATTTCTATCTCTTTTCCCGCTCCCCAGGCCCGCTAGCGGCCTCAAAAAGTGCCGACACTGCCTGACATTGGTGCATTTCTACTGCATAGCTCGTGAAACGCCTCACTTCGCGGTTGGGAGGAGCTCCCTTCAAACAGGGCCAGTTCGGTAACTTGACGTTTGAATTCGGTGGTGTGGGTTCTCCTGATTGTCACGGGTTTGCCTCCGGTGGTGAGCCTTAACTCCACCGACACAAAACTGACTCAATCCCGCGGGCCGGGAGAGCCCTTTGCGTCTTGGTGTCCTGGCTTGGTAACGATCTGGCGTCTCTTTGTTCTCCACCGTGCACCGATCAGGAGGCCACTCAGGCCAAGCAGGAAGAAGGTCACGCCAAGCCAGAGGGAGAGTGGGGGAGTGCTCCTCGTCAGGCTCAGAGCACTCTGGCCCGGATTCTGTGGATCGAAGTACAGCGGAACCGTTGTGCCCTCCTGATATGGCTGCAGGCTGCGCTGCACGGCGTTGAAGCTTGAGGTGCGGTAGTTGTTGTCGCTCAGCGGATCCAGGGCGATTCCCTGATAGTTCCGGCCCCCGCTCTGGTAGACGTAGGTGACGTCCGGTTGATACATCACGCCGTGGCGGTCGCTGACACTGCGGACCTGGGACCGAGTGATGAGGGCCTGGGTTTGCTGCCAGGTTCGCTGCGCGGTGCTCAAACGGGTGCGTTCCTGCACGTGGACCATGAGCATCACACCACCGCCCAGCGCGAACAGGCCACCCATGACCAGCAACACCAGTCGTGGGTCGTTTGACCGCCAGCGCAAGGAGATCATGCCCAGAGGATACCGAAGGGAAACTGCGGTCATCCTAGACGCCCCTCCCAGGCATTGCTCTTCTCTTATGACTTGGGGCACGCCTGTCAGCACAACATCTTCCAGATAGAGAATTGAGTCAGGCACAGGTGCCTCGTATCGAGTACCGACATGCGTATGGGTGAGGGCAGGTTGTCACTGACAAGCACGGCTCAGCCAGCTGTTCCAACCGCCTCAGTGATAAGCGGGCGCCAGCTTGAGCGCCGTGGGAAGCTTGATCCATAGGAACTCGGTTTGGTCTTTGACGTCTGCGCCGCGCCCACCGGTTGCCGGGTAATTGTTGTCGTTGGCGACGAGCAGGGTGTCGGGGCCGAGCACCAGCACGTTTTCGATGGTGAAGTAGGGGAAGGAAAAGACGCCGCCCCGGGTGCTTGGTGCCAGGCCACGCGGATCGGCGAGCGCCATCAGGTCGGCCACCAGGGTCTTACGCAGGGTGCCGTCGGCATTTTTGGCCGCGAGGTCAATCAGATACAGCCGCTTGAACTTGGCCGTTTCCCCCTGACCGTTGTCGCGCTCGATCACCAGCATCTGCGAGTCGTTCACGGGCGTCAGGTCGCCAATCGCCTCGCCACCCTGTTCCAGCACGTAGCGGCCCGCCAGCGCCCAGTGCCGCGTGCCGAGGTCGTAGCGCATCAGGCGCAGTTGCCCCGCCGGGTCGCCCGCCACCGTCTTTTCCAGCAGGCCGTAGGCAAGTTTGCCGCCGGGCGCGATGGCAAAGCCCTCAAAGCCGCCGCTCGCGGGCAGATTCGCTGCCGCGCTGCTCAGGCCCTGGGCAAACGCCGGGTGCTGTGGGCTGCGCACCTCGGGGGCCGTGTATTGCCCAACCACTTTGGCGCCGGTGGCCGGGAAATCGGTAAACAGGCCGTCCACGCCCGCTCGCAGGGCTTGGCGCATCTCGGCTTCGGGGTCGTTCTTGTACGTCGGCAGCAGGTAGGTCGGCTCGTTGCGGAAAGTCCAGGAATGTACGAGGAGCCCGGCGGTGTGTGCGCGCGTCACGAAATCGGTGGTGTGACCCTCGCCGTCAATAATCCAGCGCTTGTACGCTCCCACGCCATTGGCGTAGGTGGCGATCTCGCGCAGCGACGCGTCGTTCGTCAGCGCGTCGTACTTGCGCCCGTCCCCCGCCGCTGCCCAGTCGTAAGGCGCCTCGTCGGGGCTGGAAATCAGCTGCACCAGGGGCAACTTGACGCCCGCCGCCGGCATGATTCTGGTGTTGAGGTCTTTGAGGTTGCCCACCTCAAACGACTGGATAAAGACGCGGGCAGGGTCGGTGAAATTCAGCCGCTTGAGGGTGTCAATCAAAAGTTGCGAGGTGTTGACCTTTGCCACTTCGGCCATGTAGGTAGGGTGCTTCGTTTCTGGATAGATGCCCACCTTGCGCCCGGTTTTGGCCTCTACATCACGAACGAGTGCGATGATTTCTTCCAGCGTGGGCACCGTGAACTGGCCGTCGTAGGCTTTGCCGCGCAGCTGTGGAAGCCGCTCCACTGCCCGCAGCGTCCGCAGCTCGGCGAGGGTAAAGTCTTCCACGAAATAGCCGTGCACCTTCACGCCGTCGAGCGTCTTGGTGGTCAGCCGGTCCCTGAATTCGGGCCGCGTCGCCACATCGGTGGTGGCTTCTAGTACCTTGCCCGTCTCGTCCACGGCAGCGATGACCGGCTCGTGCCGGGCGACGAGCACGCCATCTTTGGTGACCACCAGGTCGGGCTCGATAAAGTCGGCCCCCGCCTCGATGGCCGTCCGGTAGGACTCCAGCGTGTGTTCGGGCCGGGTGCCTGAACTGCCCCGGTGGCCGATGACGATGGGCGCCTGCCCACGCAGGGTGGGCAAGCCAGGAAGGTTGGGCGTGGCTATGGGGGCTTCGAGCAGCCGCCCGTCCGCCGAGAAATGCAGCAAGAATGGCCCGAATTCGTCACCAATCCACAGGGTGCCGTCAGGAGCGAACGCAAAGCCCTCCACGTCAAAGTCGGCCCCGGTCAGCAATCGCTCGCCGCTCGCCTCGTTCACGATTTGCCAGGGCACCTTCTTGTCAGGGTCACGGAGCCCAATAAAGCTGCCCACCTTGACGCTGCCTGTCCGCGCCGCCGGGGTACCGGGGGTCAGGCTCACCCGATAGAGCCGCAACAGGTAATCTGCAGAGTTGTTTTTCGCTCCGAAGCCGTTGTCGCTCAGGAAAATGAACCCCTGACCCTGGGGGTCACGCTGCACGCCGGAAAACCCCTGCACCGGCTGGCCCTGAAACCGCGCTTCCCCACGCAGGCCGCCGTTCCAGGCCCCGCTCGCCGGTCCCTGAGCAAAGGTGTCGGCTTTCAGCTCCGCGTAGCCGACCAGGGTGGGTCGAGGAACGGACGCAGTAGGAGCCGCAGTGCTGGGCGCCGCAGACACAGGGGCAGCAGTCACAGGCGCCGCGCCGCCGCCCAGCGCTGAGGCCGAGCAAAGGGAAAGGGTGAGGGTCACTGACCAACCGAGGAATGTGGGTTTCACGGCTTTGCACTGTGTGGGCCGCTTGTCAGCCCGCTGTGCGCCGGCCGTCATCGCGGGGTCAGCCTTGCAAAAAGGCCCTCACTGCCCCGAGGCTCCCCGGATCATGCGCCCTGGTTCCGTCCGAAACCCGAATGAGCGCGGGGACGCTCCGCACACCGAAGTGGGCACTCAGGGCGTCAAAGCGCTCCTGGGCACTCTGGCGGTGAATGACTTCAATGTGACTGTCAAATTGCCCCCTGAGCGGCCCGGCGAGCATCTTTTTCAGCCGCTCGCAGCCGGGGCAGGCGCCCTGCGTGAGCAGCAGGAAAGGGCGATCACTCATGGACGGTCACCTGCGCGGGCTCATGCCAGAGCGTCTCAATATCGGCGTCGGTCAGCGGCTCCACCGTCATCTTGCTGTAGCTGCTCCCCTTGGCCGAGAAGAAATCGTGGGTGGTCCCCCGCGCCTGAATGCCGTTTTGCACGATGGGGTTGATGTCCTCGTCGCCGAAGGGGCGGGGCAGCGCCAGATTGTCGGCCAGCACGTTGAAGTTGAAGCGAATAAATTTCTTGACTTCTCCTGTCAGACCCACGTTGGCATAAAGCTGCTCAGTGTAGGCGAGTTCGTTGCTGTAAAGCGCCTGCAAGGTGTCATCAAACCACGCTTGAGCGTCGGCCTGCTCTGCCGCGTTCATGGTGGCAAATTTCTCCTGTGCCAGCAGCGCGACGTACACGCCGTGCAGCGCCTCGTCCAGAATAATGAGATTGAAAATCTCGCCTGCCGACACCATCTGCCCCTGCCCGGCGAGGTAGAGCGGGTAAAAAAACCCTGAGTAGAACAGCGCCGTTTCCAACATGCACGACACCACCAGTTTTTTCCATACTCCGAGGTCGGACACGTCGGGGTCACGGTAGACGCCCTGAATGACGGCAATCTTGTGCTGGAGTTGTGGCTGCGTCCTGACCCACTCGAAGACCTCGCGCTCCTCGCTCGCTGTCAGGAAGGTCTTGTTCATCAGGCTGTAGCTGCGGGCATGAATGTCTTCCATCATGCCCTGAAACTGCAGGGTCGCCTTGCGAATGTGCCCGTCCACGAGGTCACGCAGCCGGGGCATCCCCACCTCACCTTGCAGGGTGTCCAGTGCGTTCAGCCCCGCTGAGGCGTGGATGTACGTCCAGCGTTCCTCGTCACTCAGCGTCTTCCAGGCCAGCGCGTCGTTCGTCAGCGGAATTTCCTCGGGGAACCACAGCTGCGAGGTGTATTTGGCGTAAAAGGTGGCCGAAAAATTGTCTTCGGGTTCGGACCAGTTGGCGGCGGAAAAGGGGGTCATGGGCACCTCGTTGTTGATTGGCTGGGGCGAACCGAACACTCGATCAGGCTGGATATTCACACCACGCAACTCAGGCAGTCCTGCACGTTCGTCTTGCGTAAGCGCGTGTAGTACAGCGTCTTGATGCCGAGGCGGTAGGCGTACAGGTAGTAGCTCTGCAGCGTGCGTGTGGTGGCCGAGGCCGGCAGGAACAGCGTGCAGCTGATGCCTTGGTCCACATGCTTTTGTGCGGCGGCCACGGTGTCGAGCACGCGGCGCTGGTCCATGTCGTAGGCTTCCTCGTAGTACCACTCGGTGTCTTCCGACAGGTGCGGCATGGGGTAGATGGTCCGCGCCTTGTTGCTGGTGCGGGTTTCCACCTTCTCAGTAATAGGCATGATGCTGGCGCTGGCGTGCGAGACGTAGGAAATGGAGCCGGTGGGCGCAATCGCCATCACGAAAGAGTGGGCGAGGCCATGCGTTTTGATGTCCTCCACAAGTTGTTCCCAATCGGCGCGGGTGGGCAGGGTGTGCCCTTCAAACAGTGCGGCGACTTCGGGCCTCCTCGGCGCAAAGTCGCGTTCCAGATACTGCGCAAAGTGTTCCCCCGACTGATAGCGGCTGCCTTCAAAGCCGCTGAACACGAAGCCGGTGTCGCGGGCAATTTCCATACTCGCTTTGCGGGCGTGGTAATGCACGGCAGCGAAAAACACGTCCACGAATTCGAGCGCCTCGGGCGAGCCGTAGATCAGTTCCTTGCCCGCCAGAAAGGAGTGCAGGCCCATCGCGCCCAGGCCAATCGAGCGCATCTCGTCGTTGGCGCGCTTGACCGCCGGCACCTCATGGACGCTGGTGGAGCGCGCCACGTTGTCCAGCATCCGGATCGCCGCGCCGACCACCCGCCCGAGGTCGCCGCCGTGCATGGTCTGCTCGATGACGAGCGAGGCGAGGTTGCACGACACGTCCAGGCCGATTCTGTCCCGGTGCTCTTGGCCGTAAGGGTGAAAATAGCTCGGCGTGGTGGGCTGCAAAATTTCCGAGCAAAGGTTACTCATCTTGATCGTCCCCACATTCGGAATCGGGTTGGCGCGGTTGGCATTGCCCTCAAACAGCAGGTAGGGGTAGCCGCTTTCGCCCTGCGTGACGGCAATATCTTCCAGAAGCCGCCGCGCCGACACGCGCTTTTTGCGGATGTTGGGGTTATCTGCCAGCGCCTGATATTCCTTCGTCCAGTCAATAGAGGTGAACTCGCGGCCCGTTTCCTGAAAAAAGGAGTGCGGGTAGAACTGATAAATATCCTCGCCGCAGCGCACTTTTTCCATAAAGATGTCAGGAATCGTTGCGCCGATACTCAGGGTCTTGAGCCGGGCGTCCTCATCGGTGGCAATTTTCTTGGCGTTCAGCAGGTCACTGAAGTCAGCGTGCATCACACTGAGGTACACCGCCCCGGCTCCCGGGCGCTGCCCCGCTTGGTCAGCGTAGCGCAGCATGTTGTCCAGCATCTTTGCCACGCCCAGCACGCCTTTCGTGACGTTCTGAATCCCGCGCAGGCTTTCGCCCCGTGCCCGCAGATTGCTGGCTTCCACGCCGATGCCGCCGCCCCCCTTGCTCAGTTCGGCCACAAAGGACAGCGTCTTGGTAATGGAATCCAGGTTGTCGGTGCAGTCCTGAAGCAGAAAGCAACTCACCAGCCGGCCCGTGTTCGCCTTGCCCGAGTTCATTAGGGTGGGCGTGGCGGGCGTAAAGGTCTGGTTGACGAGGTGGTGAACAAGTTCCAGCGCCTCGTCCACGCGTTCCGAGCGGGCGAGCGCTGTAATGCTGAGGCGGTCTTCGTAGCGTTCCAGCCAGCGCGAGCGGTCGGGCGTCATGCCGGCGTACTCGGAATAGAACTTGTAGGCGCCCATAAACGCCTTGAAGCGGAACTTGTAACCGTACGCCTTTTCAAACACCTGCCGGACGTCCTCAGAGCTGTAGCGCTCAAAAAGGCGGGCGTCCCACAGACCATGCTCGGTCAGGTAACGGATTTTCTCGCGTAGATCGTGGAAAAAGACGGTGTTCGGGTTGACTTTTTCCTGAAAATAGGCTTGCAGGGCGTCCGTGTCGTGCTGGGTGTCCACGACATTCCCGGCCAAGACTTTGTTGTTCAGTTCTATCCAGCGTTCCATGGGGTGGGTTCTCCAGTGCACGAGGTCGGGAAAGGCGGGGCTGATTCGGCGTAGTGCAGCAGCCAGCGCCGTACGGCGGCGCGGTCTGCCGCCGTTCCGCCCTTGTTCAGCTTGGCCACGACGGGCACGCGGTACTCGGCGGCAATCACGTCGGCGGCGCGGGCAAAGTTGTGGCCCCAGTGATACGAGCCGCTGGCGACCACGCCGCGCAGCAGGTGCCCGTGGGTGGTCAGCAGGCGGCGGGTACTGGCCGGAACCTCCCCACTGCCGAAGGTGTAGGTCAGCAGCAGGTAGGCGTCGGTCGGGGCCGGGTCCTGCACCCTCATCGGGGAGACATGCAGCTCAGCGGCCAGCGTCTCGGCAAAGTGCCGGACATTGCCCGTCAGTGAGTCGTAGACGAGGCGCAGCACCGTCAGCCTTGCAGGGTGTCGCCATGCCCCATGCTGCTGTGAACCTCGGCGTCGAAATCGCGCATGTTATCGGTCACCGCGCCCAGCCCGCGCTGCATACATCGCTGCTCTGAGTCCGGGCGACGTCTGTCGGCAAAAGGACGGAGGGTTCAGCGGTCATGTCGGCCCCGCCTCGAGCGCAGGCACCGGCGTGGGTTGCCCGTCGGCTCCTAGAGCCACCAGCACGAACGTCCCCGAGCAGCCGAGCTCCCGCTTCTCGCTGTACATGTCCTCGGTAAACAGTTCGACCAGCACGGTCATGGAGCTGCGGCCTGTCTTCACCACGCGCGCAATGAGTTCGACCAGTGAGCCTTGCGGAATGGGGCGGGAAAACTCCATGGCGTCGAGGTGACGCGTAACCACCTTGCGGCGGCAGTAGCGTGTGGCAGCAATAAAAGCCGCCGAGTCCATCATGCTCAGGGCTTCGCCACCGAACAGCGTGCCGTGATGGTTGGTGGTGCCAGGAAAGACGATGTGGGTGATACGGGTTTCAGTTGCGCGGGGACGTGACGGGGCAGCGCCCTGTGGACCCTGAGGCGCGTGATCTGGACCATTCACCACCGCGTTCTCAGGGGGAGCCGGGAGGTCTTGATCGGGCATGGGCATGCTCCTGCAAAAGAGAAAGGCCACAACGGTCAGCAAAAGGCCGTCGTCAGAAAGGAACAGCAAAACAGCGTGCCCACAGCTGGGCACGGCTGGAACAAATTCAGTTCAACATGTCTTCCCACCTGACGCCCCTAGCGCGGGGGCGAAGCACCGAAGGCGTTCTCCACGAGGCGAGCGTTCGGACTGTAACCGTAGCGCGACTGTGCCGGACTGAACCCAAAAAGCTGGGGATGACCGGACTTCCCTCTGTTCCTCGGGAGGCTTTCAACCTGAAAGCAACATGTGGATACTACAGGTGGCACTTACGCCGGTCAAGAGTGACAGATATGGTCTATTTTGAGCCATTGGGGGCTCCTTCAACGTAGGGCCTAGCATATTCTGCTTGTCTTCTACCCTGCTGCAAGCAGGGAAACGGCCCTTCAACCCGTTACCAGGACTTGACCGCGGGCGCCTTGGTCTTCCGTGCGTATTCGACGTAAATCTCGCTGCTGGTGATGTCGGCGTGACGGAGGTGGTCCCGAACGGCCAGCAGGTCGGAAGTGTCACTGTAGATCCGTGTGCCTGCGGAGTGTCTGAGCCCGTGGACCTGCCGGCGAGAGTAGGGAACGCCGGTGCGTTCGCACACGGCCTTGACCCGCCCTTGGACGTAATCGACGCTGCCTGCGCTGAGGACGCGTGGACCGAGGTCCGGTGTGGCGCTCAGCCAGAGGGAAAGCGCCTTGGCCAGCGTGCGGCTCAGCGGCACGCCCTGTCTTTTCTGGTGTTTCCCGGTGACCATCAGGTAAGGGTGCTCGCCGTCTAAGTGGACATCCACCCTTTGCAGCCCCGCAATTTCGCTGACGCGCAGGCCAGCGTGGGCACCAAGGAGGAGAATGACCTTCTCTTCAAGGTCGCCGGCGCGGACGAGTTCTTCCACTTCGGTCTCCGAATAGGGTTTGCGTTTCTCCGTGCGTGGGACAGGATCAGGTGCAGGACGAACATCCGCGAACGGTGTGGCGTCGGTGGCGCCTGCCCAGCGCAGGGCGGCAAACAGTTTGCGGGCGGCGGCGAGCCTGACCCGGACAGTGGAGGTGTTGTAGCCCTGAGCTTCAAGCCAGCGAGCGTAGGCGACGCCGTGATTGGGGCGGGGCCGCAGCAGTTGCAGCCCGACCTGCTGGGCGTAGCCGAGGAAAACGTCCAGGCCTTTGCGGTAGGCGCGAATGGTGTGGTGGCTGACCTTGGCGCCACTGAGACCATTGAGGAGCAGGTTGGCTTCGGTGAGTGACCACAACGCTTCGACGTCCATATCACGGGCGGCCTCGGTCGCCCGCCTCCGAAGTACAGGCTCGTCCATGTCCGCCCAGGCCTGGGCTCTGGCTTGGATGTCGAGGCGGTAAGCCATCAGCTCCAGAGAGGTGGAGGGGGCCGGTTGCGGCGTTGCAAGATGGCCCAGCGGCTGAGATACAGCCTCAAGAGTTTTCATACCGATTCGAGGATAGCTCAGTTGGAAGTAGCAGCGGTATAACTTGAATTATCACGGCAAAACTGATCAGACCGTTATGTCATCCTCTTAAACAATGGTTCGTGCAATTTTAGGCGGCTTTAAGTCCGAAATCCAGCGGACTGAACGGCGAATTCGCTCATTCTTCAAAGCGAGCCGAGAGGTCCAGATTGGATAAAATGACCTGGGCCAGCAGGGCGTTATACGCCCTGCGTTTCATGTCTTCGAGACTGAACACCA
>OBCO01000602.1_pt1 | contig 11814 bp, 4 predicted proteins | sample 1495971 | NCBI WGS metagenome assembly OBCO01 (sample SAMN04168690, study PRJEB22393) | synthetic metagenome | isolation source: purchased from BEI Resources HM-276D | reverse complement strand
CGGTGCTCAGCATCTCGTGGATGCCCTACGGTGGAAACCCCAACAGTTCATGGCGATCCTGGAGGTGTTCATCCAGGCTTTTTGCCTGCCAGGAGCGGCTGAAAGTGAAGTTGTCACCTACTGAGGAAACCGGTACATTTCCACGACACGGCTTGTCAAATGGCTCACTTCGCATTTGGTCGCCGCTTCCTTCAGGGCCAACAGCGGTGCCTTCTATGACTGAAGTGTCCAATATCCGTTTTTTTCACACTACGGGGCCAAACAACGGAAGTTACAGCTTGTCATGGCTTAATGAACTTGCAATAACTAAAGCGATGCACAGCCGACCTTCTTTCCTCTCTTCCCACCGCGCACTGTGAATATTTTCGAGTTCCGTCAGGAAGTCATCAACCAGTACGCCTCCTACGTCTCTTCCTTCGTTTATATCCGCGACCGGGACGTGCGCGCCTATGTGGACGCACAGATGCGGAGTGGGGTCTTCTGGCCTGATCCTCTTGCGCAACTCAACCCCAACTTCACGCCGGGCGGCAGCGTCAGTGACCTTGTCAGTCAAGGGGTCCTGCACCCGGACTGCGCCGCGCTGTTTGCGGCTGGTGAGCCGCGCTCTCCCCTCAACTTGCACGCCCACCAGCGCGACGCGGCTCGGCTGGCCCGTGAGGGGCGCTCGTATGTCGTGACCACCGGTACCGGTTCGGGCAAATCACTGACCTACATCCTCCCTATCGTGGACCACGTGCTGCGCCGCGGCAGCGGCAAGGGCATCCAGGCCATCGTGGTCTACCCGATGAACGCGCTTGCCAACAGTCAGGTGGAAGAACTCAGCAAGTTCCTGGGCGACAACGGACCCGTGACTTTTCGGCGCTACACCGGCCAGGAAAAACGCGAAGAAAAAGACGCCATCATCGCCAATCCGCCGGACATCCTGCTGACCAACTACATGATGCTGGAACTGATTCTCACCCGGCAGGACGAAGCCGCGCTGGTCCGGGCTGCTGAGGGCGTGCGCTTCGTGGTTTTTGACGAGCTTCATACCTACCGTGGGCGGCAGGGGGCAGACGTAGCGCTGCTGATTCGCCGCCTGCGCGAGAGACTAAGGGCCCCCGACGCCATTTGCGTCGGTACCAGCGCCACGATGTCGTCCAGTCCGGTGTATGCCGAGCGGCAAAGGGCTGTCGCGGACGTGGCCTCGCGGCTCTTTGGGTTGGACATGACCCCCGAGCAGGTCATCGGGGAAATGTTGGAGCGCGTGACCTCAGGCGAGCCGGGCACCGCCGAGCTGAAAGCTGCCGTGGCCGCGCCAGTGCCGTCCACCTTTGAAACCTTTATTCGCGACGCCTTGGTGGTGTGGCTTGAAAACATGGTGGGCCTCCGGTGGGACGGCGAGGCGAAGCGCTATGACCGACAACCACCACAGGCCGTGGCGGGGGACGGGGGGCTGGCGGCGCAGCTCGCCCTGGAAACGGGCCTCCCCGTGATGCAGTGCCTGGAAGCCCTGCAAGGCCGCCTCCTCGCCGGCAACGCTCTGCAGCACCCGGCCACGGGGCGACCGGTGTTCGCGTTTCGGCTTCACCAGTTCATCAGCAAGGCGGCCACCGTCTACGCCCCGCTGCTGCCCTGCGCCGAGCGCCTGGAACACCTCACGTTGCGCGGACAGGTGTACGCCCCGGAGAGTGGGCGCACCCTGCGGCTTTACCCACTGGAGTTTTGCCGCAACTGCGGGCAGGAATACTACTCAGTGCGCCGCGTCCCTGACCCTGACACGGGCCGTGAGGTGTTCGTGGCACGCGGCAATGAGGCCCGCCAAGAAAGCACGCCGGACGACGGCTATCTCTACCTCGGGGACCCCCCCTGGCCCCTGGACGAGGAGAAGCTGCTTGAGCGCCTGCCCGACAACTGGCTGGAGGAGAAGAACGGCCAACTGCGCGTGAAGTCCAGCCGCCGTGGGCAGCTCCCACGTACCGTGCGGGTGAGTGGTCTGGGTGAAGTGGGCCAAGCGGAAAGAGTCCGCGCCGCATTCATAGAAGGCGAATTCCGCTTCTGCTTGTGCTGCGGCGTGAGTTATCTGGGCCGCACCGGCAAGCTGACCAAGCTTGCCACCCTGTCGAGCGAGGGGCGCTCCACGGCCACGACGCTGCTCAGCATGGCGGCGGTGCAGGGGCTGAGAAAGTCCGACCTGCGGGACACCGCCCGCAAGATTCTGTCGTTTACGGACAACCGTCAAGACGCCTCTTTGCAGGCCGGGCACTTCAACGATTTCGTGTTCGTGGCCTCGCTGCGCGCCGCGTTGGCGCGGGCGCTTAAGGCAAGCCCACTCACGCTCGAAGACGTAGCCCAGAAGGTGTTTGCAGCGTTAGAGCTGGACCTCGCTGCGTTCGCCAGCGACCCCAACGTGCGCTTCGGCGAGCGCGACCGCACCCTCAAGACGGCCCACAACCTGATTGGCTACGCGCTCTATGCCGACCTTGCTGAAGGCCGCCGCCTGACCCTGCCCAACCTCGAAGGCGTGGACCTTGTGCGCTTCGAGTACCCCTACCTGCGAGAGGTTTGCGAAGCCCAAGACCTCTGGGAGCGGGCCCATCCGGCCCTGTCGGTGGTGCGCAGCGGCGTGGTCGAGGCGCGTGAGCGTGCCGCGCGGGCGCTGCTTGACTGGCTGCGGCAAAACCTCGCCATCAAGGCGCCTTACCTCGATCCCGACTATCTGGGCGCTGTGGTGCTGAACCTGGGCCTGATCCGCGAGGACAGCCCCCTGTCCCTACCGCCCGAAGAGGCGCAGAACCTCACCACAGCGCGGCGAGTGGTACTGGGCACGCTGCCACGCGACGAGGGACGCTCCACCGGGCGACTCTCTTTGAGCGCCCAGGGGGCTGTTGGCCGCTACCTGACGCGCCCGGAAACGCTCGCCTGGAGCCAGGCCCTGAAGCGCGACGATGTGGACGCCATCTTGCATGACCTCTTGCTGGCCCTCTCTGAGTTCATCGAGCAGGTGGAGCCGGGCGCCTACCAACTCAAGGGAACCAGTTTCACTTGGCACGCCGGGCCGGGCACCGAGCCGTCCGTGGACGCCTTGCGGGTGCTGCGTCCCGCGGGCAGCGAAGCGCCGCGCGTCAACTCGTTTTTCCTCTCGCTCTACCAGCAGCCCGCCGCCGAGTTTCGTGACCTTCACGGCGCCGAACACACCGCGCAGATTCGCGCTGAGGAACGCGAGAAGCGTGAAGAAGCCTTCCGCGCCGGCACCCTCCCCGCGCTGTTTTGCTCGCCCACCATGGAACTGGGCGTGGATATCAGCGACCTGAATGTGGTGCACCTGCGCAACGTGCCGCCCACCCCGGCCAACTACGCGCAGCGCTCCGGGCGTGCTGGGCGCAGCGGGCAGCCCGCACTGGTGATGACCTACGCCACCACCGGTAACAACCATGACCAGTATTTCTTCCGGCGCCCGGGGCTCATGGTGGGCGGCAGCGTCTCTACCCCGCGGCTAGAACTGGGCAACGAGGCGCTGGTCAGGTCGCATGTGCACGCCATCTGGCTGGCCGAGACCGGCCAGAAGTTGCCGCCTTCGGTGGCCGAGCTGCTTGACGTGAATGGTGAAGACCCCACTCTGGCGCTGCTGCCGGACTTCCAGCATCCGTTTCAGGATGAGGGCGTACAAAAGCGCACTCTGATTCGGGCACGGCAGCTCATCGCTGGTCTGGGCGTGGACCTCACAGGGACCGGGTGGTACAGCGAGGAATGGCTCACTTACACCGTCAAACACGCCGCCCGTGAGTTTGACCGGGCCTGCGACCGCTGGCGTGACCTTTACCGCAGCGCCCTCTCGCAGCTTCACCTCAACAACGCCGTGCTGGCCGACGCGGGCAAACGCCACCTTCAGGAACAGGCGCGCCGCCTGCACGCTGAGGCGAACACGCAGCTCAGCTTGCTGCGCAGTCCTGAAGGCGAGCTGTCGGACTTTTACACCTACCGCTACTTGGCTTCTGAGGGCTTCTTACCGGGATACAACTTCGCGCGTCTGCCCCTCTCGGCTTACATACCCGGACGGCGCGGCGCGAAGGCAGGAAGGGACAGCTACCTCTCGCGGCCCCGCTTTCTGGCGCTCTCTGAGTTCGGGCCAAACGCCATCGTCTATCACAACGGCGCGAAGTACGAGGCCCACAAAGTCATCGTGCCGGCCCGCGGTGAAACCAGTGAACTGCCCACAGTGAGTGCCCAGCGCTGTGAGCAGTGCGGCTACCTTCACCATGGCAGCGGCGACGTTCAGGGCGATCAGGGTGCCCGCGACGTGTGCGAGAACTGTCAGGCCCAGCTCGCGCCCCCGCGCCCGGACCTCTTCCGCATGACCTCAGTGGCGACCCGCCGCCGCGAGCGCATCAGCAGTGACGAAGAAGAGCGGCGCCGGATCGGCTTTGACGTCAAGAGCGGCATGCGCTTCGCTTCGCGCGGGGGGCGGGCCGACCGCGTGCAGGCGCTGGCAGCCACCGACGCGCCGCTGCTGCGCCTGACTTACGGCGACGGCGCGACGCTCTGGCGCATCAACTATGGCTGGCGCAACCGCGAAAACAAGCAGGAACTCGGCTTTCTCTTTGACCCCGAGACCTCACAGTGGCTCAGCAAGCAGGGGCACGAACGGAAGCTCAAGGCCGCCGGAGGACGGGACGTGGCCGTGCAGCGAGTGATTCCCTATGTGGAAGACACCCGCAATGTGCTGCTGATTGAGCCGGCCCTTCCTCTGGATGCGGGCGGCATGGCTACGCTGATGAGCGCTCTCAAAAACGCTGCGCAGCTCACCTACCAGCTGGAGGACAGTGAGCTCGCGGCCGAGTTGCTGCCCGACAGCCAGGAGCCGCGCCAAATTCTGCTGTACGAAGCGTCCGAAGGCGGGGCCGGCGTACTGCAAGATTTGGTGTTCCGCTCGGGGGCGCTGGGTGAAGTGGCCGCCGCGGCGCTGGGCCTGCTGCACTTTGACCCCCTGACGGGCGAGGATCACGGGCACGCCCCCCACGCGGCGGAGCGCTGCGAAGCGGCCTGCTACGACTGTCTGATGACTTATGGCAACCAGACGTTTCATGACCTGCTTGACCGCTTCGCCGTGCGCGAACTGCTGCTGCGACTGCGTTTTTTTTTTTTAATGATACGGCGACCACCGAGATCTACACTCTTTCCCTACACGACGCTCTTCCGATCTGCGAATGGTTGCGCTTTGTGCGGGATGAGGGCCGGCGTCTGCCGTCACACGCGCAACTGCTCGTGCCGGACCACTACGCCCGCCCGGACTTCGCGTACGCCGAGCAGGCGGCCCTGATCTTCATCGACGGGCCCCACCACGACCAGCCTGGTCAGACAGGCCGCGACGCCCGACTGCGCGAAGAGTTGGAGTTTGCCGGGTATACCGTCGTGCCCTTTACGCATGACCGCAGCACCTGGCCGGCGCAACTTGCCCGCTACGCATTCATTTTCGGGGAAGGATAACTATGACGTTTGATATCGGTTCAATGGTGCGTGCCCGTGGGCGCGACTGGGTGGTGCTGCCTGAAAGCGGCGCGGACTTCCTGCTGCTGCGTCCCCTGGGCGGCAGCGACGCAGAAATCGCGGGCGTGTACGCCGGGGAGGGTGGGGAGGAGGTCACCTCGGCAGCGTTCGCCCCCCCGAGCCCCGCGGCCTTCGGGACCGCGAGTGGAGCGCGGCTGCTGCTGAACGCGGCCCGGCTGGCGGTGCGCAGCGGCGCTGGGCCCTTCCGGTCCCTGAGCCGCCTGGGCGTGGAGCCGCGCCCGTACCAGCTGGTGCCGCTCCTCATGGCCCTGCGCCAGAGCCCGGCCCGGCTGATGATCGCCGACGACGTGGGCATCGGGAAGACGGTGGAAGCCGCCTTAATCGCCCGCGAGCTGCTGGACCGGGGCGAGATCGACCGCCTGACGGTCCTGTGCCCACCGCACCTGGCGGGACAGTGGGTGGAGGAATTGCGGGTCAAGTTCGGCATCGACGCGGTGGCCGTGCTGCCCGGCACCGCCCGGCGCCTGGAAAAGGGCTGTAACCCTGGCCAGAGCGTCTTTGAGCGCTACAAATTCACGGTGGTCAGTCTCGACCTCGTGAAGTCGGACCGGTGGCGGCAGGACTTTCTGACCAATGCGCCCGATTTCGTCATCGTGGACGAGGCGCACGCCAGTGCTGAGGGCGAGGGCATGGGCACCAAGCGCCACCAACGCTACCGGCTGCTCGAAGACCTCGCCAGGAAGGAAGACCGGCACCTGATTCTGGTCACCGCCACGCCCCACAGCGGCAAGGAAGACGCCTTCCGCAGCCTGCTGCGGCTGCTCAATCCCGACTTCGCCAGGCTGCCACTCGACCTCAGCGGGGCGCAAAACGAGCGTGCCCGCGCGACCCTGGCCCGGCACCTCGTGCAGCGCGGGCGTAAGGACATCGCAGAGTACCTGCAGGAAGACACTCCTTTTCCAACCCGGCGCGACGCCGAGCTGCACTACGCCTTGCACCCGGACTACGCCGCCCTCTTTGACGACGTGCTGGCCTACGCCCGCGAGAGTGTCCACGTGCCCGGCGAGGCCCAGAGCCGCACCCGCATTCGCTGGTGGGCGGCGCTGGGGCTGCTGCGGGCGCTGGCGAGTAGTCCGCAGGCCGCCGCCGCCACCCTGCGCGAGCGGGCCATAGCGGCGGACGACGGAGAGACCGACGAAGCGGTGATCGACCGGCTGGGCCGCGAGCTGGTGCTTGACCCCGAAGAGGGCGAGGACAGTGCCCTGGACATGACTCCTGGGGCTCAGGTGGACGGTGAGCAGAGTGAAACCACCGGGCGGCTGCTGACGCTGGCGAGCCGGGCCGACGCCCTGGCCGGGGCCAAGGACAACAAACTGAAGCTGCTGACGGCGCAGGTGCAGGGGCTCGTCGATCAGGGATTTGCGCCCATTGTGTTTTGCCGCTTTATTGCCACCGCAGAGGCCGTGGCCGAGCACCTCCGGGGGGCCCTGAAAGGCAGCGAAGTGCTGGCGGTCACCGGACGTCACACGCCCGACGAGCGGGTGGACCGGGTGGAAGAGCTCGCCCGCGCTGAGCGGCGGGTGCTGGTGGCGACCGACTGCCTCTCTGAGGGCATCAACCTGCAGGCGGCTTTCAGCGCTGTGATCCACTACGACCTGCCCTGGAACCCCACCCGACTCGACCAGCGCGAAGGCCGGGTCGACCGCTACGGGCAGGCCAGCCCCGAGGTGCGGGTGCTGACCATCTACGGCGAGGACAACCGCATTGACACCCTGATTCTGGAGGTGCTGGTGCGCAAGCACCGCTTGATTCGCGCCACGCTCGGCACCAGTGTGCCGGCGCCGGAAGAGGCCGAGAGCCTGCTCGACGTGCTGCTCAGCCGGGTGCTGAACGCGCAGGGGCGCGAAGTGATTCAGCCGCTGCTCTTTGAGGACGTGCAGGCCTTTGACCTCAAGTGGCGCGACGCCGCCGAAGGGGAAAAGAAATCGCGCAGCCGCTTTGCCCAGAACAGCATCCGCCCCGAAGAAGTGGCGAGCGAGTTGCGGGCAGTCCGTGAAGCGCTAGGGGACGCGCACGCGGCGCAAGACTTTGTGCTCGACGCTCTGAGTGGAGCCGGCGTGAGTGTTTCACCGCGTGTGGACGGCAGCTTCGAGGCCGACCCCGCGCAGGCGGACGTGAGGCCCGAGTACCGCGATTTCCTGCGTGGGGCGCGGCGTTTTCGCTTCGACGCCCAGACTGAGCGCGGCGTGACCCCGCTTGCCCGCAACCACCCCCTCGTGGAGCAGCTCGCCAGTACGGTGCTGGGGCAGGCGCTCGACGCTCCGCTGGAGGCGGCGGCCAAACGGGTGGGCGTGATTCGCACCTCCAAGGTTGCCACGCAGACCACGCTGCTGCTGCTGCGTCACCGCTTTCACCTCACGGGGCGCAAGGGCAACCGGACGTGGCAGACGCTGGCTGAGGAACTCGACCTGCTCGCCTACGCGGGGCGGGCACCGGCGGACGGGAAAGGCGGCTGGCTGGACGCCGAAGCCACCCGCGCCCTGCTCGCCCTGACGCCCGAAGGCAACCTCGACCCGGTGCAAAAAGAAGACCGCTTGACCCGCGTTCTGGCCGACGTTCAGGGCCTGGACGGGCCCCTGATGGCCCGCGCTCAGGAGCGCGCCGCCGCGCTGCTGGAGGCGCACGAGCGGGTGCGTGGGGCCGCGCGCGGGCAGGGCGTGACCTACAGCGTGGAACCGCCCGGCCCCCCAGACCTGCTCGGCATTTACGTCTTCCTGCCCCTGCCCAAACTTGGAGCCCTGTCTTGACCACCCAACTACATCATGTCCGCCTGCACGGCCTGGGCCTGACCGACGATTTTCTGCTGCAACTTTCCGACCGCGCCCAGACGGGCAAGGTCGAGGGGGCCACTCCCGCCAGCTACGACCTGCCCCCCAAGACCAGTCTGGAAGAAGCCATTCAGGACGCCTGGGACGACGCCCGCAAAGCGTGGGCGAAATACCAGCAGCACGGCACCGACGCCTGGGCTGGATGGGTGCGGCCTCTGCTGCGCGCGCTGGACTACAACTTCGTGGGGGGCGGCGCGGCGGGCGGCAAATACGCCGTGGGCCACCTCACGGAAACCGGGGACGTGCCGCTGCATTTCACCCGGCAGCCGGACCTTGACCGCGTGACCGACGAAACCGGGCTGCGCGTCAGTCCGCACGGCCTGATGCAGGGCTACCTGAACGCGACGCCGGAGCATCTGTGGGGCCTCGTGACCAACGGCGAGACGCTGCGGCTGCTGCGCGACAACGCCCAGGTGACGCGCCCGGCCTACGCCGAGTTCCAGATTGGCGAGATGCTGCGCACCGAGGACGCCCGCGCCTTCCGGGTGCTGTGGCTGCTGCTCCACCGCACCCGGCTGCGCGGCGGCAAGGTGGGGCCGCTGGAAGCCTGGAACGAGGCGAGCAAGGTGCTCGGCCAGCGCGCCAACGACACCCTGCGCGACGGGGTACAGCTCGCCATCGAGCACCTCGGGACCGGCTTTTTGCGGCACAACCCGGAGCTGCTGGAGCGCACGCGCAGCGGCGAAGTCAAGGCCGAGGACCTCTACCGCGCGGCCCTGACCACCGTGTATCAGATGGTGTTCCTGTTCGTCACCGAGGACCGCGACCTGCTGTTTGCGCGGGATGAAGACGGCGAATACCTTCCCGACGCGCAGACCCGCGCCCGCGCCGCGCACTACCTGACCCGCGCCCTGCGGCAGAAAGCCGGCAGCGTAAACGGCAACCCGCTGCACCACGACGCTTACGTGGCCTGGGAGCGGCTGCTGGGCTACCTGCGCGGCGGCTTTGCCCCGCTGGGCCTGCCGGCGCTGGGCAGCCTGCTGTTTCAGCCGACCCTGCTCAGTGGCCTGAAACTCGGCAACGACGCTTTTTACGGCGCCGTGCGCGCCCTGAGCGAAATCAGCGTGAACGGCAGCCTGCGTCCGGTGAACTACGCGGGCCTGGACTCCGAGGAGCTGGGCAGCATCTACGAGAGCCTGCTGGAACTGGTGCCCCGCATCGAGCCGGGGCCCCGCTTCTCGCTGACCGTGCTGCCCGGCAATGAGCGCAAAAGCACCGGCAGTTACTACACGCCGGGCAGCCTGATTGACCTGCTGCTGGACAGCGCCCTTGACCCGGTGATCGAAGACGCCGTACGTGACAAGCTCCCGGAAGACGCCATCGCCGCGCTTAAAGGTCTCAAGGTGATCGACCCGGCGTGCGGCTCGGGGCACTTCCTGATTGCCGCCGCCCGCCGCATTGGAGCGCGGCTGGCCGAACTGGAAGAGGAAACCAGCCTCCCCAGCCCCCGCGCCCTGCGAAAAGCCACCCGCACCGTCATCGCCCACTGCATCTACGGGGCGGACATCAACCCCATGGCGATTGAGCTGGCCAAAGTCGCCCTGTGGCTCGAAAGCCAGGACGCGGGCCGGCCCCTGGCCTTCCTCGACCACCGCCTGCGCGTGGGCAACAGCCTGCTGGGCGCCACGCCCGAGCTGATGAACGCCGAGGACGAGATTCCCGAAAAGACCGTGCGCGGCGTGACCAGCCGGGCCGTCAGGGCCCATACCCTTCACCTGCCCGACGAAGCGTTCAGCGCCATTTAAGGTGACGACAAGAAAACCGTCTCGGAGCTGAAAAAGCGCAACAAGGCCGAGCGTGAGGCCCTGATTCGCGCTGCCAAAGGCGAACAGAGCCTGTTCGACGTGTCCGGCGACCTCGCGCCCCTCACGGCAATGGTGCGGGCGCTGGACAAAATCGAACCCGACAGCGCCGAGCACGTGCAGGCGCAGCAGAGTACCTACCACGCCATTCGCCAGAACGCCCGCTTGCAGGAGCAGCAGCGCCTGGCCGACGCCTGGTGCGCCGCCTTCGTCGCCCCCAAGACCCCCGGCCAACCCGCGCTAACCACCGCCACGCTGCACGCCCTGAAACGCACGCCGGACGCCCCCGCCCTGCAACCCGTGCGGCAACTGGTGAGCGACGTGGCCGCGCAGTACGCCTTCCTGCATCCGCACATCGAGTTTCCCGACGTGTTCGGAGACGCGCAAAAAGGTGGCTTCGACTGCGTGCTGGGCAACCCACCGTGGGAACACACGGAATTGAAGGAAAAAGAGTGGTTTGCGCCGCGAAAACCAGAAATTGCCGACGCCGCCACCGGAGCACTCCGCAAGAAAATGATTGAAGGACTGGCCGAGAATGACCCAAAGCTCTACGCCGACTTCCTGTTCGCCCGGCGTGAAGCAGACGCCGTGAGTCATTTCGTTTCGGCCAGCGGGCGCTATCCACTGACGGCGCGGGGGCGCATTAACACCTACGCGATTTTCAGCGAGCTTTGCCGAAACAGTCTCAATCCTTGCGGACGCCTGGGCATCATCGTGCCGACGGGCATTGCCACCGACGACACCACCAAGTTCTTCTTCCAGAGCTTGATGGACAAAAAGTCGTTGGTGAGCCTGTACGACTTTGAGAACCGCGAAGGCATTTTCCCTGGCGTACACCGCTCATTCAAGTTCTGCATGTTGACAGCCAGCGGCGAGAAGCGTCCCAACAATGCCGCGCAGTTCGCTTTCTTTGCCCTGAATGCCGACGAAGCCCGCGACCCCGGCAAGGTGTTCAGCCTCTCCCCTGCCGAAATTGCCCTGCTGAACCCCAACACCCGCACCGCGCCCGTGTTCCGCAGCAGCCGTGACGCGGCCATTACGAAGGGCATTTACCAGCGCGTACCCGTACTGCTCAATGAGGCGACGGGAGAGAATCCCTGGGGCATCAGCTTCAAGCAAGGGCTGTTCAATATGACCAGCGATTCCGGCCTGTTTCGCACCGCCGCGCAACTGGACGCCGAGGGCTGGACGCTGGACGGCAACCGCTACCGCAAAGGCCCGGCGCAGATGCTTCCTCTGTACGAAGCCAAGCTAATGCACCAGTTTGACCACCGCTTCGCCACCTACACCGAGAATGGTGAGACGCGGGACATAACCAGCGCGGAAAAGGCTGACCCGGATTGCTTGCCGTTGCCGCGGTACTGGGTAGCAGAAGCGGAAGTAGAAGACCGCCTGATTCAGAAAGATAAAAACGGGCGCGTGACTTGGGAATGGACTCGGGATTGGTTGATGGGCTTTCGGGATATAGCACGGGTCACAGATGAGCGAACAGCGATTTTTGGCCTTTTTCCACCCTATGGCTCGGGAAACACAATGCCATTTATGTTTTCTGGCACTTCGGCACTAGCTGCGTCAGCCTTGTTTATTGACTCCGGCACGACTTGGAGACGCGAGGTAAACTTAGGAGGTGCTGCGCG
>OBCO01000569.1_pt1 | contig 13553 bp, 6 predicted proteins | sample 1495971 | NCBI WGS metagenome assembly OBCO01 (sample SAMN04168690, study PRJEB22393) | synthetic metagenome | isolation source: purchased from BEI Resources HM-276D | reverse complement strand
TAAAGTTTCATTGTCGGTATCCAATGGCAGGATATGGGGGGGATATAGGTGGTCTGGAGCATATCGCCCAAATCCTGACCATGTTTGAATAATCAAGGCTCTTTCATTTGCCTTATAGCCAGCCCAATAATCTTGTTCTTGATTGAAAGTCATTTATTCGATCTCCGTAATTTTGACTGTAATGTTTTGACTTTTGCCATACTCTACCACACGTTGCAACTGCAATCTTTGCTCCTTATTAGTTTGTGCGGGTATGGCCAGATGGATTTCGCGCTGTTTGATCATGTCTGCCCTTAACGGTACTTCTGATAATTCATAACTTTTGAAATTTGCCGTCTTATCGATGTACCCTTTCATGGTACTGTAAAGCTGTTCGGGTTTGGACAGGCGTGCCGTAGTTTGCGTATCCAGAGTTTTGGCACTGATTGCCGTGCCTGTACCACGATCAAAATAATCAAATGTTTTAAAATTTTTAGGTAACCTTGCATTGGCAGACAAGCCCTTACCGACATAATCCTCCCAAGGCATTCCCTGTCCTTCAATCCCCTTGCCCCACTTGATACCGACTTCGGATTGGGACAGGATATTTCGCTGTACGTCAGCAGTTTTCGGAGTCAAGGAAGTTTTCACACCCGTTGCCAAGTTTCCCAATTTGCGCGTAATCAGCGTTTCCAATCCCCATACGGCTAGATTTTTCGCATCAGATACTAACGGCGATTCGTATTCTATTGGTGTACCCAAAGATAGGACAACTTTTTTACCAAAATCGGACTGGTAAGTGCCAAACAATTGCCGGCTTCCTTCTGAGGCCTGTGTATAACCACCGGTCATACCTGCCGTTGCAATAAGTCCACCGGCCGCACAGCCAATCCCGGTACTGCACAGACCTCCGCCTATAGCACCCGAACCGACAAAAGTCGTTGCACCCAATCCCATATTGCCCGCACCCTTAATTTTGGTGGCAGCACGGTCGTAACTGCTGCGTATATCATTCAGGCTGTTCCATGTTCCATATTTAAATGCATCCGTCCGCATCAATACGTTTTGTTCCGCTACAAACTGTTTACCGGCATCTTGGAGGTTTTTTAGTCCTTTATAAAGAGGGTCGAAGTCAGGTACGCCTTCCGCGCACCGGGTTAATGCACATGCAGCGGCTTTTAGGCGGTACTGTTCTTCAGCCGATTTGCCTTTTGACAGTTTGTTAAGGATTTGTGTTTCTTTCGGATGCAGCTGCCTATTGTTCCAATCGACATTCGCCCCTACTGCCGCCGTACCGACATTCCCGCCCGCCGCATAGCCGATTGCCGCCCCGCCCCGTGCAGTATGCTCCTGCCTATGCCGCCTTCTTTCCAGGTGTCGTAGCGGCTTTGGTTTTCGGCAAGATAGGCGTTTACTTGGCCGAGGGATGCGCGGAAGGCGGCTTTTTCGGCTTCGCTGTCCGTGTTTTGCAGTTCGGCCTCCAGCAGGGTTCGGGCTTCCTGATACCGTTCGTAACTTTGGGTATTGCCGAGTTTGTCGGCAACGGCCGCTACGGCTTGGGCGGCGTTTCTGCCGAACTCCTTCGTTACTTCCCTTTGCAGGTTGATCTCTTTGGCGACCGCGTCTTTGTCGAAGCTGTTTTTCAGACGGCCTGAGTGTTGATCCGCAGTTTCGGTGTCGATGCCGGTGTAGATACGCGCTTCGGTTTCTTTTGCAGTCCTGCCTGTTCGGGCAAGTTGTCCCGCTTCGTCGGTGATGTGTATGTTGCGGGTGTTGATGCCGCTTTTCGTGATGCTGCTTTGACTGTCGCTGTCGCTGCCGTAGCCGGCTGCCAGGCTTATCCTGTCGGTAGGTCTGCCTTGTTTGTCGGTAACCGTGCCGTCCCAGCCGCCGTTCAGGTCGAAACTGCCGCCTATGCCGAAGCTTCTGCCTTCGTAGCGGCTGTGGTTTTGAATGTCGCTGGCAGTAAGGGTGGCCGTCTGAAAAAGGTTTTTGCCCTTATCTTCTGCGCTTTGGCTAGACGTGATGATACCGCCCTTGAGGTCTGTGTTGTCTCTGACTTTGATTTGATAGCCGTCTTCTCCGGCATAAATACCGCTTTGCTCGGTTACCGAAGCATGGTCGGCTCGGATTTTGCTTTGGCTGTAATCGCCACTGGCACTGAAGCCATAACCTACGGTCACTTGTGCACTGGCGTTTTGTTGTTTGCTTTGATAGGTTTCAGTATCTTGAACACTTTCTATATGCAGGTTGCGCGTATCTGCCTGTATGCCTTTGCCGATGAGCTGCGCACCTTTGAGGGTGGTATCCCCGCCGCTTCGAATGGTAGTTTTACCGGTTGTGCTGCCGACATGGGTGTGGCGGTGGGTTGCTTTTGTCTGATTGCTGTGGTGGCTTGTTGAAAGAAAGGCTGTCTGAAACGTATTTGTTGTTTCAGACAGCCTCCTGGCTCAAACCTTGAAAACTACATATGTGCGTTCCGCACATCCTACGTATTGAGTTTAGGTTTCACATGAGCTACGGCTTGCTATGCCGTCTTTTTTCCAGGTGTGGCCGCGGCTTTGGTTTTCGGCAAGGTAGGCGTTTACTTGGTCAGATGGCGGATTTTTTGTTCGTCGTAGATGATGGAGACGCTGATACCGGAGTAAGCGTAGATTGGGTCTTGACCTCAAACCTACACTTGTTTTACATAAAATTTCGTGTCTCTATTTGAAAAATCTAAATAACAACATTCTACTTTACCTATTGAATTGATTATAGTTGAAACAGGAATATTAAGAAGCCTAATACCCAAATCATCAATTTCAAAATCATTAATTCCACTCTTATAAAGATAGCTTATTATTTCATCATTAATTTTTCCAAGCCAATTAAAAGAAATATCTTCTAAAAAAAACTTATTTGGTTCAAATATCTCTATCGCTTCAAGCTGATTTTTATCATCATAAAAACAATGGATATTCAATTCGGGAAAAACATCCATAGGAACCCGAGAGTATGATGACTTATAAATTTCTTGTACATCAGAACTAAATATTGCACGAACTTGTTTTCGATTCAGATTTGATGAGATAATATTTCTTTCTATTTTTTTTGAACTAAAATAAAAAATTGCCATAATTTTTTTGCCTAAACAATATTACCATTTTCGTAAGATGCATAGAACAAACCATGTCTTATCCATTTTGTTCCATCGGCAGACAGATAACGACTATATCTAAATTTTATTTTTCACTCTCATAAAAAATTTTCTGCAATATTCAATATATTTACTTTCTTAACCATAGCGTAAATTCCTCAGGCTTATATATTTCAGTATAAGTATGACTTAAAGGATATGACGCCGCGTGTTACGAGTTGCTTCTTTTGATTTCAGGGTTTATATAAGTTATGGCTTGCCTGGGCTCGAAGTGATAAAGAGAGTATTTACTTTTCAACTATAAAAATATGAGATAGTTCCATGGGAAAACCGTAATTTAAGTTTTAATAAAGCACCTTCTAGGCGATATAAAAATTTTCTATAATTTTCATTTGGTTTATATTTATATATAAGCTGTATTTCAATAGTCTCATAGCTACTTTCTCCAAAATCTTCAAAAATTTGACCTGATTCAATATATTGAATATATGAATTTATTTTTTCTTGCAACAAAAACAAATGCTCGTTATCCCATTTTAAGTGATCAGAAATAGTTAATATGAGTATTCCGTTTTCAATAGAGGCTGAATCAATTACATTCTCTTCCAAAATAGACATTATCTTTTCCTTTCAATTATAACTTTAGTAGGTTCAATTTTGGTCCCCTTTGGATAGCCCGGTTTTCCCTTACCGACCACTGTTGCTCCCGTTCTTTCAATTTCAGGAAAAGCTTTTTTCTGATTTTTAGTAAGTGGCGCAGTTATTGAAGCCTTACACTCTGTACAAACATCAAGACCACCTTCTTTCGAAATAATATCAAGCCTAGTTTTTACACCACTTTTTGTTTTAACTGTAATCTGTCTTTGCGGTTTAAAGCCTTGTTTAACTTTCTTCTGATAAATTTCCATCTCAAAATCCTCACCAGATTTTTTATTTTTTTCCAGTTGATCTTTACGATTTTTATGTTTGATTCCCTTGCTAGCCAATGCCGTATCCGGAATCCTGTCCCCCTTCGCAACATTGCCGTTTGCAGGGATACGGATATTCCCCGCACCCGCCAATAAGGGATCGCTGCCGGTAACTGTCGGCTTGATGTTTTTCAGGTTGCGGATGCCTGCAAGAATCGGGACTTTTATCCTCGGATTGGGGTTGACAAGGCTCGTCAGTCCTTCGGCAACGTTCAGTGCAAACTCTTCGTTTTTCCGCTCTCCCTGCCTGATTTTGGTGTCTTTCGTCCCGCTGTGCAGCCAGGTCAGGTTGCGGTATTCGGGTTTGTCCTGTCGGCGGTATTCCTCAAACAGCTTCGGATCGTTGTAGGTTTGCGGATTTCTTGCGCCGTAGTCGCGGTAGTCCCAAGTATAACCCAAGGCTTTGTCTTCGCCTTTCATTCCGATAAGGGATATGACGCTTTGGTCGGTATAGCCGTCTTGGGAACCTTTGTCCACCCAACGCAGTATCTGCCTGCGGATTCTCATTGCCGCTTCTTGGCTGCTGATTTTTCTGCCTTCGCGTTTTTCAACTTCGCGCTTGAGGGCTTCGGCATATTTGTCGGCCAACGCCATTTCTTTCGGATGCAGCTGCCTATTGTTCCAATCTACATTCGCACCCACCACAGCACCACCACTACCACCAGTTGCATAGCCGATGGCCGCACCGCCCAGTGCGTTGACCGCCGCTTTGCCCGCCGGACCGAGGTTTTCCGCCGCTTTGTCCAAATACGGTGCGGCAAGGGAAGTGCCGCCGCCGGCCAGTATGCCGCCGAGGCTGCCGGTCGTCAGTCCGCCTGCCGCCCCGTGCAGTATGCTCCTGCCTATGCCGCCTTCTTTCCAGGTGTCGTAGCGGCTTTGGTTTTCGGCAAGATAGGCGTTTACTTGGCCGAGGGATGCGCGGAAGGCGGCTTTTTCGGCTTCGCTGTCCGTGTTTTGCAGTTCGGCCTCCAGCAGGGTTCGGGCTTCCTGATACCGTTCGTAACTTTGGGTATTGCCGAGTTTGTCGGCAACGGCCGCTACGGCTTGGGCGGCGTTTCTGCCGAACTCCTTCGTTACTTCCCTTTGCAGGTTGATCTCTTTGGCGACCGCGTCTTTGTCGAAGCTGTTTTTCAGACGGCCTGAGTGTTGATCCGCAGTTTCGGTGTCGATGCCGGTGTAGATACGCGCTTCGGTTTCTTTTGCAGTCCTGCCTGTTCGGGCAAGTTGTCCCGCTTCGTCGGTGATGTGTATGTTGCGGGTGTTGATGCCGCTTTTCGTGATGCTGCTTTGACTGTCGCTGTCGCTGCCGTAGCCGGCTGCCAGGCTTATCCTGTCGGTAGGTCTGCCTTGTTTGTCGGTAACCGTGCCGTCCCAGCCGCCGTTCAGGTCGAAACTGCCGCCTATGCCGAAGCTTCTGCCTTCGTAGCGGCTGTGGTTTTGAATGTCGCTGGCAGTAAGGGTGGCCGTCTGAAAAAGGTTTTTGCCCTTATCTTCTGCGCTTTGGCTAGACGTGATGATACCGCCCTTGAGGTCTGTGTTGTCTCTGACTTTGATTTGATAGCCGTCTTCTCCGGCATAAATACCGCTTTGCTCGGTTACCGAAGCATGGTCGGCTCGGATTTTGCTTTGGCTGTAATCGCCACTGGCACTGAAGCCATAACCTACGGTCACTTGTGCACTGGCGTTTTGTTGTTTGCTTTGATAGGTTTCAGTATCTTGAACACTTTCTATATGCAGGTTGCGCGTATCTGCCTGTATGCCTTTGCCGATGAGCTGCACACCTTTGAGGGTGGTATCCCCGCCGCTTCGGATGGTAGTTTTGCCGGTTGTGCTGCCGACATGGGTGTGGCGGTGGGTAGTACTTCCCCCTTGCTCTTTACCTTTACCGATATTTCCTCCGGCGGTAATTCCAAACCTGATGCCGTTGCCTATTTTGACGGCTACGCCTGCATTCCAACCACTGCTTTTGTTTTTGCTTTGCTCGCTGCCGTCCTGTTTGGCAGATTGGAGTCTGATATGGTTGTCGGCAATGAGGGCAGTACCTGCATGGCCGATGACATCGGAACCTGTAATATTGATATTGGACTGCTCCCCACTTCCTGTTGCCGCAAGTGTGGTTTGCCCTTTGCCGATAATTTGACTTGCTGCCGCTTCGGTGTAATGTCTTTTTTGCTCGTTACGACTTTTCTGTTCGCCGTAGGTAATGGACACACTGATACTGGGGCTTTGATTGTTGTTTTGACCTTGTCCCGCACTGCTGCTTGGAGCAAATTGTTGCATTTGTTGGGTTGCTTGATAACTCTGCCATGCAGCATTGGCTGCAGCCATGGCATTAACGCGTTTATTTTTACTTTTGCCCACATTTTGGGCTGCTTGTATGAAGTTTTGTGCAGCTTGGACAACCGGGACATTGAGGGCGACGGTAAGGCCTTTTTGTTCCTGGGTATGGGCGTAGTCAGTGGCATACCGGTTGTTTGCGAACTCTACATCTATGCTTTTGGCTGTGACGGTATTGCGCCCCTCGGGGCTGGAGACGGTACTGCCGGTTTGTCGGTAGCGGTTTCCTGCAACTGTAACGGTGTCTCCATTCAGGCTGCCTATAATGCTGCCTGTATGGACAATATTGGTACGATCAGTGTCATCGGTAGTTTTCCGGTTACCGATAGTAAAGCCCAATCCGCCAGTACCCATGACGCCTGATTTTTTGCTCTCGTGGTATTCATTGCCGGTATAGCGATTATGGGCAGTAGAAATATCGATGTCGTGTCCTGCTTTTAAAACAATGCCCTTATCAGAAATAAGGTTGCTGCCGCGTACATTGATATCCTGCCCGGCTGCAACAATCATTTTGCCGCCGCCGATGTTGCTGCCGACTGCTTCATCATGACTGAAGCGGTAGCGGTCGTGTGTTTTGGTACTGGAAAGGATGCCTTTGCTTTTTCCGCTTACCGAGGTATCCAGTTCGGTTATTTGGCGTCCTTCGCTGATAGTGACATCACGTCCTGCGGCAAGGACGGTTTTGCCTTCTTCGGCCTCCAGTTCGCCTTGGCGGATTTTTAAGTCGTTACCGGCTCTAAGCAGTGCGCCGTTTTGCGTGCGGATACTGCTGCCGACTTCGGTACTTTGGCGGACATGGCGATGGTTCTCGTCATCTAATGTACCATAGGCTTCGCGATGTTCGGTACGGATGGTGCCGAGGTTGAGATTATTGCCGGCGGTAATTTGGGTAGTGCCGTCTTTAACTTGGTTAGAGACGGTGGCCGCATTGAGGTTGATATCGTTGCTGGCATGCAGGGATAGGATGCCGTCTGAAGTTCTGTTATCTACTTGTTCAGTATGGCTTCCGACCACGTTAATGCCGGCCATACGATCGATGGCGGTATTGCCGTTACGTTCATTACCGGAAGTTTGGGTTGTACCGTTAAGGTTGATATTTTGCGCTTGGGCAGTCAGCAGTCTGCCTGCTTGTACCTGCCCGCCGTCGATATTGATACTTTTTTCAGCTTTTAAGCCGATTTGGTCGGCTTGAATGTTACCGTTGCTGTTAATATTCCGTGCCTGGATGAGTACGGCCTGTCGCCCCGCAATGGTACCGCTGTTAGTCAGGTTGCCGTTTTGCAGTTTAAGTAAGACTTGTTCGGCACTAATCAGGCCACCGGAGGTATTGAGATCACCTTTGCGCGCCAGGGCATAGACTTTAGGAACCAGTACGGTTTGAGTCGAACCGTCAGACAGGGTGACGGTTTGATTTTCCATCCAAACGATATCTGAAGTTAAGCGGGCAACTTGCTCTGCACTCAAGGCGATACCTGGGGTGAGACCGAATGTTTTGGCAGCAGTAAGGCCGTTGTCCATCAGAGCTTTGAATTGTTCTTCATCACTCCTGTAGCCGTCGAGTCGGCGGTAGCCTGTTAACTGATGGATTTGTTCATTAACAAGTTTTTGTTCGTAGTAGCCGTCGCCAAGCCGTTTGTGTAGATGATTGGTGTCCAATTGCAGTTGTTGCAACATGTAGTCGCTGCCCAACCAGCGGCGGTAGTCTGCAAATTGAGGATCGGTTTCAACCAACCAGCCTTTATTGTCAGGATGGGTGGTATAGAGGCTGCTGTTAGGCAGAGTAACAGTAGCGTTATTTAACGAGACCACATTACCGGTATGGATGCGCTGACCATTGACGGCTGCCGTGGATACTCCGTCAATCAGTTTGATTGCAGATGCGGCGGGTTGAAAGGAAGGGGAGGCGGCATTCTGTTGGATGACGGATACAGGCGTGTCGAAGTCGTGGGTAAATAGTTGGGTATCATGGTAAGGAGTATGGTTTCTTTCAGTACGGCGTTGTCTTTTTCTACCGCTGTACCATCCTTTTTTTGTAACTGAATCCCACTGTGTGCCGACAGCATCTGTGCGACCTTTGCCTGTTGTACTTTGATTGGTAATTTCTTTCTGGTTTAAATCATCAGTGATAATACGCCCGCCTACTACAATCCGGCTGTCTTTGTTCAGCCAATTTTGACCTGAGGCAGTCAAATCACCGCCCACAGTAATGTGTGCCGGCCGGTTTTCGATGATGCGTTCTTTATAAGTCTCGATGTGGTAGTCTCGGACATGCCATTGGTTGGCCTCAATACGAGAACCATTTTTTAAATGGAACGTAGCAGTAGTTTGGTCTTTTTGTCCTTGCGAGTTGTCGAATAAACCGTCTTTTCCCGCCTGATAGTAGGTATTTTGCCCCAGTACGGTGTAGTCGCGGACTTGCTTTTCCGCTTTGGCTAAGTATGTCTCTGTTTTAAAGTGATTATTGATATTCTGCATATTCCGAACGGACATCAATGCATCACCTTGTACTTCCAAACCGGCACTGCCATTAACAAAGGTATCGGCCATGCCTGCCGCATGATGTTGTTCATCCAGTCGATTACCTACGGCAAAAATACCTTCGCTGGATAGTAGGGCACCTTCTTGGTTATGAATCTCTTTCGCTCCAATATCCAAACGTTTCCTTGCAGCTATTGCCCCCGCTTTGGTACTGCCTTCCGTCGTTTCTTCCCGGTTAAGCAGTATTTGCGCGTCCAGGGCAATATGGTTGCCATAGATTTTGCCTGTCCCGGTGTTGGTCAGGGTTTGACCTGCACCGATGTGGGTCAAACCGTCGCTGTTGATCAAGCCCCTGTTGTCAACATGCTGTTCGGATGTGATGTCCGTTTGTTCTCCACCAATAATTTTGCCTGTAACTTGGTTATCTATATTGCCGGCATTGAGTTTGAGCGTATGGCCTGCTTGTAGGGTATGGGTATTTTTCAGACGGCCTTTTATGCTTAGATTTAATTGTTTGCCTGCAGTGAGGTCGCGCTCTACGACGAAATCGTCCGTCAAAGCAATATCCAGTTTGTTACCGGCTGTTAATGTGCCATTGTTGGCGAGTGATTTGGCTTGTAGCGATACATTACCGGCAGATTGAATCGTGCCATCCGCATTGTTTAACGCCAAAGTGTTTTGATTTTTATCGTGAATAGACAACTGCCGGTTGGTGGCAATTTCACCATGTTGGTTGTATAGGCCGTCTGAAACAGCTAATTGTGCTTGGTTTGCAGATAGGAGTTTGCCGTTTTGGTTGTCTACATTTCGACTATTGATAGTCAGTTGTTCGGTAGCAGTAATATGGCCGCTTTGGTTAGTCAGTTGCTGACTTTGGATGTTAACCGTTTCAGCCTCTATACGTCCGCGCGTATTATCTAGAGTCTGACCTTCGGTATTCAGTCGTGCAACAGAAACTTTTCCTGTATTGCGAAGATTATTCTTGGTGGTAACGGTTCCACTATCGGCAAGAATGTTACCTGCATTATGTAAACCGGCGGTATCAAGCTGTAAATGTGCAGCTCGAATATTGCCTTTTTTATCATTGCTCAAGCGGCCCGAATGAATGAGTGTCAGATTGTTGGCGGCAATTTCTCCGGCATTATGCAGTTCACGGTTATCAATCTTGCCGGTTTGAGTTAATAAGTGACCGCTGTTTTTAGCAGTTTGAGTGTTAACAGCCAGATCGTGTGCCTGGAGTTTGCCTTTTACCGTATTGTTAAATGAATCGCCTGATACTCGTAGTTTAGCCGCATTCAGACTACCCGAATTTCCCAAACCGTTTTGGGCGGCAATGTCAATTTGCCCACCCGCATTAATTGATCCTGCATTGTCAAATGCTCCTGTTGTTTGAATGCGTCCTACGGCGTAGTTTTTTGCAGGTGCTGTAGGTGAAACGGGATTGTTTGAACCAGGCTTAGATACCGAGACAGTGCTGCTGCCTGAACCTGTTGCAGTACTCGGAATCTGTGGTATGACTGATGGATTGGGATTCAAACCGGTCTGTGGAACGTCACTTACACCAATCTTGCCACTGTTATCGAATTTGCCGGCAGATACCAAATCCAATGCTTGTGAACCTGTTTGAGTAATATTACCTGTGTTATCCAAACCACCTGTTGACATATCTAAGCGGGCAGCCTGGATCGTACCGTTGTTTTGGTTTTTCAGACGGCCTAAATTACGAACAGTCAATCGACCTGAGGATAAGACCGTACCTGAATTGTCCAGCGTCTGGCTGTGAATATTGGCATCATCCTGTGAGGCAACCGTACCGCTATTATGAACATTGCGGGCATGAAGTGAAACCGCATGATTTTCTCCCGTCGCTGCAATCATGCCCGTGTTGACCAGTTTACCCTCAGCATTCACTGCCACATTGCCGGCTGAGGCAAACCATTGCCCTTGATTACGAATGCCTGCTTGCTCGACCGTACTGATCAAGGTGATTTTGTTGGCATACATACCTCCTAATTTGCCTGTATCAATCGCAAATAAAGGGATATGTGTGCCGTTGTTGGCTGTATTGTTTGACGTATTGGCAGCAGCATTATTGAGAATAGGCGAATGTGCATCACCTGTTGCGGCCACATCGTTTTGTCCCGCGACGACACGAACATCTTGTCCCCATACGGGTGCATCAATTTTGGAATGATAACTGAGAATACGTGTGTAATCGGTATCACGTGCATCCAAACCGTGTCCGGCGATTACAACATTGCCTTGCCTTATCTTAAAGCCGCTAAGGTCTCCTGCTTGATATTGCGGTTGGCCTGTCGTCAAAGTGGCACGGGAAGCATTGATAAAACCACCACCATTGACTGCAATCCCTGCCGGATTGGCAATAACGACTTCTGCACGTCGTCCGCCCACTTCAATATAGCCATTCATTTGTGAAGAATGGCTGCTGTTGATTTGGTTTACAACCACACGTGCTTCGCCCCTTGCCAACCAAGGATTACCTTGAATCCAACCGCCTAGCTGTGTTTGGGTGTTGCTGCGGCTGTTGTTTAAAATCGCCCCGCGATTACCCACATCAAACTGGGCGTATTGATTAACAGAAACCCCTGCCGAAGTAGGGGTTTGAATATTGACTTGCGGTATGCCGTTACCTGTTTGCAGGATGGTAGGCTGTTGCTGTGCAGGTGCGGATTTGTCGGCAACGATACCTTGGGCAGTAGCAGAAGAAGAAGTCAGGATAAGGGCAGAACCGAGCAGTAATGAAAGGGAGAATGAGATAACAGAGATAGAATGGATAAAACCCGCAAAGCCCGCAATATCATTTGGCAAAATACCTACAGCTTGGGTGTCGGCTGTGTTTTTGCCCTCGCGTTTGGCATTTTCAGCAACGGCTATCATGCAGTTTCGATGTTTGTTAAATACAACTTTGTACAGGGTGCGGTTCATAGTAAGGGCTTTCTTAATAATATTTTTATAATCGTAAATTAGATTAATTTTTAGGGGCTGACGTAGATTAACAGTTATGCCAGGCTACGAAAATAAAGATAACCAATTGTAAATTAAACAATAGAGTTCAAAAGAAACTGCTTGAATTTTTCGTACTCCAAGCTACCGCCCGTTCCGCTGCCGATATTTTGGGTATGGCGCTGCGGGCAATTTCCGTTCCCACTTCGGCGAGTTGGCGCATAATGGAACGCTCGCGCACGATTTCGGCATGGCGCCGGATGTTGGCGGCAGACGGAGTATTTTGCGCCAGCGTAATCAGATATTCGAATCCCCCCGCCGCTTCCAGCTCTTCGTTCCGCTGCAAATCTTCCTGAACCGTGATGACATCGGCAGGACGGCTCTCATTGATCAGTTTGGCAATGGATCGGAAAATCAGGCGGTGTTCGTGGCGGTAGAAATCCTCTCCCGAAACCACATCGGCAATCCTGTCCCAAGCCGGATTTTCCAGCATCAACCCGCCCAAAACGGATTGTTCCGCCTCCATTGAGTGCGGCGGAAGCGATAATGAGCCGATTCCTCCGTCTTCAGACGGCATGGCTGTGTAATCGTTCATGGTACATCCGACAAAATTGCAATCTTCTATTGTAGCGTAAAGCAGGTTCAATTGGTTTCCGTACCGCAAAACAGGTAGAATACGCGAGTTGCCGGGTTAAATACCTTCCTCAACCATCACAGTTAACATAGGAAATAATTTGGCAATCTGAGAATCGGCTATCCACCTGTTTGTCCCTTCAGTCCTAAGCATACCTGAATCTTTAACCCAAATTGTTCCATCCTTGTCCTTAAAACGTGTGCCATTAGAAATCTTTTCCCATTCGTTTAAAACGACTTTTGCATTTTTGTTTTCAGGATTTTTGGCCCCATTATCTTTAGCCACATCTTCAAATCCCCAACGTTCCTCTACGGCTTTTTTCAGAATATTCAGCCTATGGGCTTTAGTCACGTTCTGACCTTTTGCAATGAGCGAAGCGATATATGCTTCCGCCCTGACCCGTATCGTTCCGGCTTCCAAATCAGTCATTCCGGCAAAAAGTTCCGATTGATTTTCAAGAGGGATGTCTTTCGACCCTATTTTATGTAGGATTGAGAATGTAAAACCTACAATTTTTCGTCCTTCTTTATGCTGCTCGTAGGTAATGGAAATATCCGTTTTATCATTGATCTGCTTGACGGCGAAATCCAAAACCTTACGTTTGAATAGCTCCATTTTTTGATACTCGTCAGGCATCATACCCAAACGTTCGCGCAACTCCATTGTACTGAACATCGGTGTCTTACCGGCTGCACGCCATGAAATAATAATTTCGTAGAGCCGCACCGCGTATTTACTGCTCAACGATGAGACCTGATCAAGCTCGTAGCTTGTGAAGTTTTTTTCTAGCATCGTAATCAAAGGGGCAACATTTGGTGCAAAAACTAACTCTACCGTTGCCTGTTGTTCAATATAGGCGACTTGAGATACCCACCTTGTCCGTACTACCTTTTCCCCTTTTGGTGTTTTTTCGATAAAACTGAATTGGCGTTCAAAAAGGTTGTTACAGGCATCTTTCAAAGCCTTATACGCCGTATTACGGTTGGTATGGAAATTATTAACGATGCAGAACTTATCCGTTCCATGCAGCGTCAGCAGCACATAGATGCTGAAT
>OBCO01000533.1_pt1 | contig 16631 bp, 15 predicted proteins | sample 1495971 | NCBI WGS metagenome assembly OBCO01 (sample SAMN04168690, study PRJEB22393) | synthetic metagenome | isolation source: purchased from BEI Resources HM-276D | reverse complement strand
TCTATCGGAAATGACTGAAACCCCGAGATTCTAGATTCCCACTTTCGTGGGAATGGCGGTTCAGTTGCATTCCGACAACACCGTAATCTTGAAATCCGTCATTCCCGATAACAGCGCAATCTTGAAACCCGTCATTCCCGCGCAGGCGGGAATCCAGACCTCCGACGCGGCGGGAATCTATCGGAAATGACTGAAACCCCGAGATTCTAGATTCCCACTTTCGTGGGAATGACGGTTCAGTTGCGTTCCGACAACACCGTAATCTCGAAATCCGTCATTCCCGCACAGGCGGGAATCTATCGGAAATGACTGAAACCTCGAGATTCTAGATTCCCACTTTCGTGGGAATGACGGTTCAGTTGCATTCCGACAACACCGCAATCTTGAAACCCCTCCGCCGTTATAAAGACAAATCGCGGCACAAAAAATGCCGTCTGAAATGCTGTTCGGCGGTTTCAGACGGCATTTGCTCAAACTTTATCAGGCGTAATGGCGCGTTTCGCCTTCTCCGCCGACATTCTCTGCACAGCGTTTGCAGACGGTTTCATAGCCTGCAACCGCGCCCACATCGCGGGTGTAGTGCCAGCAGCGTTCGCATTTTTCACCATCACTGGCTTTAGCGGCAACGGCAAGTTCGCTGCCTACTTTCACTTCTGCTTTAGACACCAGCAAAGCAAAGCGCAATTCTTCGCCCAAAGCATTCAGATAGCCGGCCATTTCTTCCGGCGCGGTAATTTCGGCTTCGGCTTGCAAGGACGAACCGACGGTTTTGTCGGCGCGCAAAGGCTCGATGGCGGCGGTTACCGCTTCGCGGGCTTCGCGGATTGCCGTCCATTTTTTCACCAGTTCGGCTTCGGTTTTTTCGTTGATGGTCGGGAACTCGTGCCAAGTATGGAAGAGGACGCTGTCTTCTTCGCCGCCGCCGATGATGTCCCACGCTTCTTCGCCGGTGAAGCACAAAATCGGTGCAATCAAGAGAACCAAACTGCGTGTGATGTGATACAGGGCAGTTTGTGCGCTGCGGCGTGCATGGCTGTCTGCTTTGGTGGTGTAGAGGCGGTCTTTCAGGATGTCGAGGTAGAACGCACCCAAGTCTTCCGAGCAGAAAGAAACAATGTCTTTTACGGCAAAGTGGAAGGCATAACGCGGATAGTAATCGCCTGCCAGACACTCTTGCAGCTGACGTGCCAATACCACGGCGTAGCGGTCGATTTCCACCATATCCGCCTGTTGCACGGCATCTTCAATCGGATTAAAGTCGCTCAAGTTGGCAAACAAAAAGCTCAAGGTATTGCGGATACGGCGGTAGCTTTCGGTTACGCGTTTGAGGATTTCTTTGGAAATCGCCAATTCGCCGCTGTAATCGGTAGATGCCGCCCACAGGCGCAGGATGTCTGCGCCGAATTCGTTATAAACCTCTTGCGGTGCAACGACGTTGCCGATGGATTTCGACATTTTTTTGCCTTCGCCGTCGACAACGAAACCATGGGTCAGCAGCTGTTTATACGGCGCGCGACCCATTGATGAGGCGCAGCCGGTCAGCATGGACGATTGAAACCAGCCGCGGTGTTGGTCGCTGCCTTCGAGATACAAATCAGCCGGCCATTCCAATTCTTCGCGTTGTTTCACAACGGAATAATGGGTCGAGCCGGAGTCGAACCATACGTCCATTGTGTCAGAAAGTTTATCGTAATTTTCGCAATCTTCCGCGCTCAAGAGTTCGCTCTTATCGAGGGAGAACCACGCTTCGATGCCTTTTTCTTCGATTTTCAGGGCAACTTTTTCCAAAAGTTCGGCAGAGTTCGGATGCAGCTCGCCCGTTTCTTTGTGAACAAAGAAAGTCATCGGCGTGCCCCAATAGCGTTGGCGTGAAACCACCCAGTCAGGACGACCTTCAATCATGGCTTCCAAACGCGCGCGACCCCAAGACGGGAAGAATTCGGTGTCGTCCACGGCCTTGATGGCTTTGTCGCGCAGGGTTTTGCCGTCGGCACCGGCTTTGTCCATACCGACAAACCATTGACCTGTCGCGCGGTAAATCAGCGGCGTTTTGTGCCGCCAGCAGTGGGCGTAGCTGTGTTCGATTTTACTGCTTGCCAAAAGGTTGCCGGTTTCTTCCAACCATTGCAGGATGACGGGGTTCGCCTCCCAAACGCGCATACCGGCGACACGCGGCGTTTCGCCGATGTATCGGCCTTCGGCGTTGACGGGGTTGTAAAGCTCGATGCCGTATTTATTGCAGACGGCGTAGTCTTCCAAACCGTGCGCGGGGGCGGTGTGTACCAAGCCGGTACCGGCATCGGTGGTAACGTGTTCGCCGTTGAGCATGGGAATATCGCGTTCGAGGAACGGATGGTTCATGTGCAGATTTTCCAGCTTGTCGCCGGTGGTTTCGGCGAGAATAGCAATGCCGTCTGAAAAACCGTAACGTTTGAGCGCGTCTTCTGCCAAATCTTTCGCCAATACCAATTTGCCTTTCGGCGTATCAATCAGTTGATACACCACGTCTGCACCCGCAGACACGGCTTGGCTCGCCGGTAGCGTCCAAGGCGTAGTCGTCCAAATGACGGCAAACGCTTTGCCTTCGAAACCAGCCAAACCGAATGCGGCGGCAAGCGCGGCAGTGTCTTTAAACAGATAGGCAACGTCAATCGCGGGCGAGATTTTGTCTTTGTATTCCACTTCCGCTTCGGCCAGCGAAGAACCGCAGTCCAAGCAGAATTGAACCGGTTTCGCACCCCGGTAGAGATAGCCGGATTTGTAGATTTCGCCGAGCATACGCACGGTATCGGCTTCGGTTTTGAAATCCATAGTCAGGTAAGGATGGTCCCAGTCGCCCAACACGCCCAAGCGGATAAAGTCTTTTTTCTGACGGGCAATCTGTTCGGCGGCGTATTCGCGGCACAATTCGCGGAAACGTGCTTTGGGCATATCTTTGCCGTGCAGTTTTTCTACCATCACTTCGATGGGCAGGCCGTGGCAGTCCCAACCCGGCACATAAGGCGCGTCAAAACCGGCTTGGGTTTTGCTGCGGATAATGATGTCTTTGAGAATTTTATTGACGGCATGACCGATGTGGATGTCGCCGTTGGCATACGGCGGGCCGTCGTGCAGAATAAATTTCGGACGGCCTTTGGCGATTTCGCGCAGTTTTTGGTAGCGTTTTTGCTCGTACCAGCTTTTCAGCCATGCAGGCTCGCGCTTGGCAAGATTGCCGCGCATCGGAAACGGGCTCTCGAGCAGGTTTACGGTTTTACTGTAATCGGTCATTTTTTAATCTCTATTGTTACAATATTTCGGTCTCAGACGGCATTGCGCCCCAAACAGCATTTCACAACGGGAAAACCCTGTGCCGTCTGAACAGTTAAAAGATTGATTGTAGCCCAATCGGATGGTTTGTATAAGGTTTTTCTACCAACGCCTTGCGGCTTCCATATCGGCTTCAATCTGCCTTTTCAGTTCTTCCATACCGTCAAACTTTTCCTCATCGCGCAGTTTGTGCAGGAAGCGGACGTTCAGCCCTTGTCCGTACAGGTCGCCTTGAAAGTCGAACAGGTGGACTTCAAGCTTTTGAGAACAGCCGCTATCAACGGTGGGATTGAAGCCGAAACTCGCCACGCCGCGCCGCGTGCCGAATGCGCCGTCTGCTTCGACGACAAACACGCCGCCGAGTGCATAACGGTGGCGGGGCAGGCGGATGTTGGCAGTCGGGGCGTTTAAGGTGCGTCCGAGTTTTCTGCCGTGCACCACCCTGCCGCTCAAGACGTAGTCGTGTCCCAAAAGTTTTTTCGCATAGGCAAGGTTGCCGTCTGAAAGGGCTTGTCGCACGGCGGTACTGCTGGTGCGGATGTCTTCGACGATGACGGAAGGCGTACGCTCGGTCTGCATATCGGGCTGTTGTGCCAAAAGTTCAAAACAGCCTTCCCGCCCCGCACCGAAACGGAAATCATCGCCGACGAGCAAATAACGCGTATTCAAGGTTTGACGCAGCAGGCGGTCGATAAACCCTTGCGCGGATATTTCGGAAAAATTTTGATCGAAACGCAAAACCCAGACGGCATCGACACAGCCTGTGCCTTCCAATAATTCGAGCTTGGTGCGCAGGGGGCTGATCCGACACGGTGGCATCCTGCCGGTGCGGAGTGCGAAAAATTCTTTGGGTTGGGGTTCGAAAACGACGGTCACGACGGGCAGTCCGCGCGCGTCGGCTTCGAGGCGGAGTTTTTGGAGGATGTGTTTGTGTCCGAGGTGTACGCCGTCGAAATTGCCTATGGTTACGGCGGCACCCTGTGGAAAGTCGGGCGCGTTGTGCCGCCCCAGCCTGATTCTCATTGTTGCATTCGGGTATGTGGTGAAACAGGCGGTCATTGTAAACGGTATTGCGGTTTATAGACAGTGTGCCGCCCGTTACGCCCGCCCGACGCGGGAAAAGTAGGCAAATTTCCCGCCGCCGAACGCGCCAAACGCACAAAAACGCGCAGCAGGCGCGGTGCTATGTGTTGAAACATCGCCCCAAACCTGATGCAACATCAGTGAAAATCGTTCTTTTTTAACCAGGTAAACCGAGACAAACAACCCTCCGCCGTCATTCCCGCGCAGGCGGGAATCCGGACCTGTCCGCACAGAAACTTATCGGATAAAAACAGTTGCTCAAACCCCGAGATTCTAGATTCCCACTTTCGTGGGAATGACGGTTCAGTTGCGTTCCGACAACACCGTAATCTTGAAACTCGTCATTCCCGCTCAGGCGGGAATCTAGAACGTGGAATCTAAGAAACCGTTTTGCCCGATAAGTTTCCGTGCGGACAGGTCCGGATTCCCGCCTGCGCGGGAATGACGGCATTTCTGCGGCAATCGGATTATTTCCAAACCAAAAGCGCGTGGTTGCGTTTGCCGCGCCGAAGGATAGTGTATTTGCCGAAACGTTTGTGTTCGCCGTTCAGCAGGCAGGCATCGTCGGGGCGTTCGGCGGCGTGGTTGGGGTTGTTGGCTTCGGCAGGTTTGCCGTTGAGCAAAACCGCTTTGCTGTTCACAAAGCCGCGCGCTTCTTTATTGGAGGATGCCAAACCGGTTTTTACCAAGGCTTCGACGACATTGATGCCGTCTGAAACTTCAAATGCAGGCAGGCCGTCGAGGGCGAGCTGCTCGAAGTCGCTTTCGGTCAGGCTGCTTTGGTCTTCGGCAAACAGGCTTTCGGAAATGCGTTGCGCGGCGGCAAGGGCTTCTTCGCCGTGAATCAGGCGGGTCATTTCTTCGGCGAGGATGCGTTGCGCTTCGGGCTTGCTGCCGCTTGCCTTGTCTTTGGCTTCGATGGCATCGATTTCTTCGATGGACAGGAAGGTAAAGTATTTCAGGAATTTATACACATCGGCATCGGCGACTTTCAGCCAGAATTGGTAGAACTGATAGGGCGAGGTTTTTTTCGCGTTCAGCCATACCGCGCCGCCTTCGGTTTTGCCGAATTTGGTACCGTCTGATTTGGTTACCAAAGGCAGGGTCAGACCGAATACTTGTTTTTGGTGCAGGCGGCGGGTCAGGTCGATACCGGCGGTGATATTGCCCCATTGGTCGGAGCCGCCGATTTCCAAAACCGCGCCGTGGCGTTTGTTCAACTCGGCGAAGTCGTAACCTTGCAGCAGGGAATAGGCGAACTCGGTGAAGGAAATGCCTGCGCCGTCGCGGTCGATGCGCTGTTTGACGGATTCTTTGTTCAGCATGGCGTTGACGGAGAAATGCTTGCCGATGTCGCGCAGGAAGTCAAGGCAGTTCATGCTGCCGAACCAGTCGGCATTGTTCGCCATAATGGCGGCATTTCCGCCTTCAAAGCTCAAGAAAGGGGTTAATTGGTTGCGGATACTTTCCACCCAGCCGGCAACAGTTTCGGCGGAATTCAAGCTGCGTTCGGCGGCTTTGAAGCTGGGGTCGCCGATCATACCGGTCGCGCCGCCCACCAAAGCAATCGGCGTATGCCCCGCCTGTTGGAAGCGGCGCAATGCCAATACGGGCAGCAGGTGTCCGATGTGCAGGCTGTCGGCGGTCGGGTCGAAGCCGCAATAAAGGGCAATTTTTTGTTCGTTCAACAAAGCGTCTAAGGCTTCGATGTCGGTGGTTTGCGCGATAAGGCCGCGCGATTGCAGGTCTTGGATGACGCTCATCGGTCTCTTTCAAAAAAAATTAGCGTTTTTGCAAACCGCCGATTGTAACAAATTTAAGCGAATCAATGGTTATGGCGCGTATCGAGAAACCGTTGTTTTTCGGAAAAACGCTTTGCCAATTCCGTGCCGCCGTAAGGGTTGATGTGGTCTTTGTCCGAGTAAACCGGCAATCCGCCGATTTGAAAATCTGCGGGGATATAGGCGGCGGCATCAATAATATAGACGTTGGGGTATTTGGCTGCCAATTCCCTGATGCGTGCATTGGCTTTCAGGGTGCTTTCGTCGTCCGGGCGCAGGGCTTGGCGGTAACCCGGTATGCGTGAAGACAAGATATAGGCGCGCTGGACGTTGTAAGACGAGGCAAGGTTGTCCGCCATCAGGTAAACGGCTTGTTTTTCGGACGAGAGTTTATGCAGCATACGGTCGAATTTTTGGAAAAAACCGGCATCATAGGCAAGGGAGCGGCTGTTTTCGGGCATTTGGCTGCCCCAGCGCATCGCCAAAACCACTTTTGAATACCGGGGCAGGTGTTCTTCGGCATAGCGATAAACGGCGCGGCAGGCTGCCCAGTTTTGGAACACACGGGACGCGTAGCCTTCCACATAGGCGCAAGCGTCGGCGGAAACCATAGTGGCGGACCATTTTTCTTTTTTGCCCACGGCATCGAAGAATGTTTTGTAATGGTCGGCGTGGGAGTCGCCCAAAACCAGCAGTTCCGGCTGTTTTTCCGTATCCCCCCATAGGCATTGTTTGCCGGTATTGTTGTGGCAGGAGGTGTTGGAACGCGTCAGCCCCAAGCGGTCGTATTGCGCCATAAACGGCAGTCTCATCGCAAAAAACGAGCCCGCCCCCAAAATGAGCATAGGCAAGGCATAAATCCATAAAACGGATTGTGCGAACGAACCTTGCCATTTTTTAAACGGTTTTTCGATGCAGTGGTAAGAAAACAGGGAAAGCAGCAATATCAGGACGACCGCCGCCGCCGGCGAATAAGGCGGCAGGTTGTCCGGGCCGATATAGCGCATAAAGGCCAATATCGGCCAATGCCACAGATAAAGCGAATAGGAAATCAAACCGGCGGCAACAGTGATTTTCGATTGGAAAAATTTTTTAAGCGGGTGTTCGTAATGATTGAAATAAATCAGCGCGGCAACAGCCAGACAGGGAATCAAAGCGGCGGGGCCCGGGAAATAGGCGGTTTGTTCCGAATAGGAAAACAGGCAGGTTGACAATATGCACACGGCAAACAATGCGCCGACGGCGGCACAGCGTCTGCCGACGGCAGGTTGCCGGCAGCGCATCCACACGGCGGTCAGCGATCCTATCAGTAATTCGCAGGCGCGCAGGTGGGGCAGGTAATATTTATCGAGCGCGGAAGGTATAAAGGAGGCGGCAAGGCTTAAGGCACACAGTGCGGCAAGGAAGCCGAACTGTACGCGCAGGCTTTTGCGGGCGACAAGCAGCAGCAGTATCGGAAAGACAAAGTAAAATTGTTCTTCGACCGACAAAGACCAGATGTGCAGCAGGGGCTTTTCTTCCTGCGCGGGATCGAAATAATCCTTCCCCCTTGCAAAATACAGGTTAGAGGCGAAACCCAAGGCGGTCAGCGCGGATTTCCACAAAAGAAAGAAATCATCTTTGGTGAATAAAAAGAAGCCGCCTGCCAGCGTTGCCGCCAATACGGCGAAAAATGCGGGCAGAATCCGCTTGATGCGGCGGATATAAAATGCCTTCAGGGAAAACCTCCCCCCCCCCCGACATTTCGCGGTGAAGAATCGTCGTCATCAAAAAGCCTGAAATCACAAAGAATATATCGACACCGAGAAACCCGCCCGGCAGCCAATCCTTTTCGATATGGAACACGATGACGGACAAGACGGCGGCGGCGCGCAATGTGTCGATGTCCGGGCGGTAGGGTAAGGCTTGGCTCATAATGTTTTTATAGTGGATTAACAAAAACCAGTACGGCGTTGCCTCGCCTTGCCGTACTATCTATACTGTCTGCGGTTTCGTCGCCTTGTCCTGATTTAAAGTTAATCCACTATACTCGAAACGCGGCGGCGCAAATGCCGTCTGAAAGGTCATTTCGTATCGGGGATCGGGATATTCGGAATGCCGGACGGCTTCCCGTAACGGCGGGGCAGGCGGTTTGTTTTGCAGGAATCGGGGAGGGCAAATCGGAAATGCGGGTGGGAGTTTATTTTGATGCGGCTGCATTCCGGCGGTACGGGAAACGCCGAAAATCATCAAAATCGGCTTCAGACGGCATTTCCGGCAAGCCGCCTGAAACCTGCCGCATTTGGGTTACACGTTAAACAAAAAGTGCATCACATCGCCGTCTTGCACGACATATTCCTTGCCTTCCACACGCATTTTGCCGGCTTCTTTGGCTTTGGCTTCGCCGCCGAGCGAGACAAAGTCGTCGTAAGAAATGACTTGGGCGCGGATGAAGCCGCGTTCAAAATCCGTATGAATCACGCCGGCGGCTTGCGGCGCGGTGTCGCCTTTGTGTATCGTCCACGCGCGGACTTCTTTCACACCGGCGGTGAAATAGGTTTGCAGCCCCAAGAGGTCGTAACCGGCACGAATCAGGCGGTTCAGGCCCGGTTCTTCCAAGCCCATTTCGGCGAGGAACTCGGCTTTTTCGTCGTCTTCCAATTCGGCAATTTCGCTCTCCATCGCGGCGCAAACGGCGACGACGGGGGCGTTTTCTTTTGCCGCCAATTCTTTCAGGCGGTCGAGGTGCGGATTGTTTTCAAAACCGTCTTCGGCGACGTTGCCCACATACATCGCCGGTTTGGCGGTCAGCAGGAACAGCGGTTTGAGCATCGCGCGTTCTTCCGCGTCCAAACCGAAGGAACGCACGGGTTTGCCTTCGTCCAGATGCGGCAGCAGTTTTTTGCACAAATCGACCAGCTTTTGCGCGTCTTTGTCGCCTGAGCGGGCGCGTTTTTCTTCGCGGACGATGGCTTTTTCGACACTTGCCAGGTCGGCAAGTGCCAACTCTGTGCCGATGGTTTCAATGTCGGCAATCGGATCGACGCGGCCTGCAACGTGGACGATGTTGTCGTCGTCAAAGCAGCGCACGACATTCACAATCGCATCGGTTTCGCGGATGTTGGCAAGGAACTGGTTGCCCAAGCCCTCGCCTTTGCTCGCGCCTGCAACCAAACCGGCAATATCGACAAATTCGACGATGGCAGGCTGCATTTTTTGCGGATTGACGATTTTTGCCAATTCGGCCATACGCGGATCGGGGACTTCGACGATGCCGACGTTGGGTTCGATGGTACAGAAAGGATAGTTTGCCGCTTCGATACCCGATTGGGTCAGCGCGTTAAAAAGGGTGGATTTGCCGACGTTGGGCAAACCGACGATGCCGCATTTCAAACTCATGTTTTTTCCTGAAAATAGAGAAATTTAACGGCGGATTATAGCATACCGCCGCCCGCGTTCCGAAAAAATGCCGTCTGAAACGGCTTCAGACGGCATCCGGTTTCAGAAAACCGTTCAGAACAAGCCGTGAATCACGCCTTCTGCGTCCACATCGATTTTCTCGGCAGCCGGAACTTTGGGCAGGCCGGGCATTTTCATCATGTTGCCGCACAGGGCGACGATGAAACCTGCGCCTGCGGAAACGGTGATGCCGCGCACGGCGATGCGGAAGTCTTCGGGGCAGCCCAACAGTTTGGCGTTGTCGCTCAAAGAGTATTGGGTTTTCGCCATGCAGATCGGCATTTTGTCCAAGCCCAGTTTTTCCAGTGAAGCGATTTCGGCAGACGCTTCCGCGCTGAAATCAACATCTTCCGCGCCGTACACTTTTTGGGCAATCGCACGGATTTTGTCTTTGATGCCCAACTCGACATCGTAGGCGAAACCGAAGTTATTGGTTTGACTTTCAATGGCGTTGACGACTTTGCGCGCCAAATCCGCGCCGCCCGCACCACCTTTGCCCCACACTTCGGTCAGGGAAACTTCAACGCCGTGTTCGGCACAGGCTTTTTCAATCATCGCCAACTCGGCATCGGCGTCGGACACGAAGCGGTTGAGCGCAACGACGACGGGCAGTCCGAATACGTTTTTCAGGTTGGAAATGTGTTTCAGCAGGTTGGGCAAACCTTTTTCCAAAGCGTCTAAATTTTCTTCGCCGAGGTTGGCGCGTTCCACGCCGCCGTTATATTTCAACGCGCGGACAGTCGCCACGACAACAGCCGCATCAGGTTTCAAACCGGCAAGGCGGCATTTGATGTCGCAGAATTTTTCCGCGCCCAAGTCCGCGCCGAAGCCTGCTTCGGTTACGGCGTAATCGGCAAGGTGTTTCGCCAGACGGGTTGCGGTTACGGAGTTGCAGCCGTGGGCGATGTTGGCGAACGGGCCGCCGTGTACGAAGGCGGGCGTGCCTTCGATGGTTTGCACCAAGTTGGGCTTAATCGCATCTTTAAGCAATGCCGCCATCGCGCCATTCGCTTTCAAATCTTTGGCGTAAACGGGGCTGCCGTCTTTGGCGTAGGCGACAAGGATGTTGCCCAAACGCTCTTTCAAATCGCTGATGTCTTTGGCAAGACAGAATACCGCCATCACTTCGGAAGCAACGGTAATATCGAAACCGTCAGGACGCATCACGCCGTCAACGGGTTTACCCATGCCGTCGATGATGTTGCGCAACTGGCGGTCGTTCATATCGACCACGCGCCGCCACAGCACGCGTTTGGGGTCGATGTTCAACTCGTTGCCTTGGTAGATATGGTTGTCGAGCATCGCGGCAAGCAGATTATTTGCCGCACCGATGGCGTGAAAATCTCCGGTGAAGTGCAGGTTGATGTCTTCCATCGGCAAAACTTGGGCATAGCCGCCGCCTGCCGCGCCGCCTTTCACGCCGAACACCGGCCCCAGAGAAGGTTCGCGCAGGGCAATCACGGCATCTTTGCCGATGTGGCGCAACGCGTCCGCCAAACCGATGGTTACGGTGGTTTTGCCTTCGCCCGCCGGAGTCGGGTTGATGGCGGTAACCAAAATCAGCCTGCCCTGTTTTTGCGGCAGTTTGAACGCTTCGGCAGGATTGATTTTCGCCTTGTAATGACCGTAAGGCTCAATGTTGTCGGCATTCAGACCAAGCTTGGCGGCAATTTCGCCAATCGGGCGCATGGTGGAGGATTGGGCGATTTCGGCATCGGTTTTGAAGCTCATGATTTTCCTTTAGAAATGAGGAGGGACATGCCGTCTGAAAGCATCAGGCGACAAACAGGTGGATTGAAAATAATATCAGGCATATTATAACGTTATCCGCACCAAACCCGCAGTGAAATTTTTGACGCAGCAACAAAAATACCGTTCATATTGTTCACAATCCAAGGAGAAAACATGGGCAGCAACGCATGGCTGTTTTGGGCATTGGCATCGGCAGGCTTCGCCTCATTGACCGCTATTTTCGCCAAAATGGGTTTACAGGGTATAGATTCCGATTTCGCCACCTTTATCCGCACCTTGGTCATCCTTGCCGCTTTGTTATTGTTTTTAACCTACACCGGCAAATGGCAGGGTGTGAACGGCTTTACGGGGCGCAACTGGACATTCCTCATCCTATCCGGTCTTGCTACCGGCGCATCTTGGCTCGCCTATTTTAAAGCCCTGCAACTGGGCAACGCCTCGCAAGTCGCCCCCATCGACAAATTCAGCCTGGTCTTGGTCGCGCTGATGGCGGTGGTTTTCTTGGACGAACGCCCGAACACGCAGGAATGGATAGGCTTGGGGCTGGTAACGGCGGGCGTGTTGGTGCTGGCGTTGAAACGTTAAACCGAATCCGCCATACCGTCTGAAACCGGGTTTTTACTTCCAAGCCCCTGCAAGGGCTTGAGCCTCTTTCAGACGGCATACCGTGCCGACATCCAGCCACAAGCCCGTATGCTTCTGACCGCTCACGCGGTTTTGCCGCATTTCGCCACGCAATACGGGCGCGAGTTTCGCCACACTGCCCGCTTCGATTCCGTCAAACATTTCAGGACGGTAAATACCCACGCCGCTGAATGTCAATCCGTTGCCGCCATTTACTTCCGGCCGCACGCTGCTGTCGGGCAGCAGGGAAAAATCGCCGTCGGGGTTGTGCGGCGGATTTTCCACCAGCCACAGATGGGCGGAAATATGTTCCGGCAGGGACGATGCCGTCTGAAACGCGGCGGTAAAATCGATGTCGGTCAGCACGTCGCCGTTGACCACCAAAAACGGCTGCCCACCCAACAGCGGCAATGCCTGCGCGATGCCGCCTGCCGTTTCCAAACCGCCTGCGGGTTCGGGCGAATAGGCGATGTTCACGCCATAAGCCGAGCCGTCGCCCAAAGCATCTTCTATCTGCCGACCCAGCCAAGCGTGGTTGATGACGATTTCGGTAAACCCCGCCTGCTTCAGACGGCATAGGTGCCAACCGATTAGAGGCTTACCCGCCACATCGAGCAGCGGCTTCGGAGTGGTATCGGTCAAAGGGCGCATACGCTCGCCGCGTCCTGCCGCCAGTATCATCGCTTTCATATATCTGTCCGAATATCAGTCTAAAAATCTAAACTGCCGTCTGAAATACAGCAGCGCGGGGCGTTTGCACCCGCAGTTTTTGATTTCGTCGAGCCTGACGTAAAACACAAAATGCGTGCCGATTTCATGTTTGCCGACAATATGCCCGTGCAGGTGCGCCAACGCGCCCTCTATTTCAAGTTGTCCCGTTTTGCCGCGATGCCAGATGTGGTAGGCAAACCGCTCTTCGGGCGACAGGCCGGTCAGCCCGGCAAAATGTTCGGCAACATCCTGATGTTCGTCCGCCAGCGTATTGATGCAGAGGCTGCCGTTTTCCGACAGGATCGGAATGATTCGCGCACTCCGGTTGATGCACAGCATCACGGTCGGCGGCTCGTCGGTAACCGGCGCGACCGCCGTCATTGTAATGCCGTAACGCCCTGCCGCACCGTCTGTCGTGATGACATGAACGCCTGCCGCGCAAGATGCCATCGCATCACGGAACGAAGTTTGAAAATTTTTCTGCAAATCCGCCATTTTTCCCCTTTAAACTGTCCCCTATATAAGAATGCTGCACACAAGGCATCCCCCATGTGCAGCAGTTTTGATTCAAAAAGCCGTCGGTCGGACGTTTCCGCGCGTTACGGCGTATTACGAGTTCAACGCATCCTCGATTTTGGCAAGTTCTGCCAACAGGTCTTTAAGCAGCAGCATTTTCTCGCGGCCCAGCACTTCCTCGATAGCGTCGTAGCGTTCGTCCACTTCTTCGCCGATTTCCTCATACAGCTTCTCGCCCTCGGCAGTCAGCTTCAGAAAAACACGTCGTTGGTCGTTGGAAGGTTTCAGGCGGACAACCAAACCCGCTTTTTCAAGGCGGGTCAGGATACCGGTCAGGCTGGGGCGCAAAATGCACGCCTGATTCGCCAAATCTTGAAAGTCCAGCGTGCCGTTTTCCGCCAAAAGACGGATAATCCGCCATTGCTGATCGGTAATATTCGCCTGATTCAGAATAGGCCTGAATTGGGTCATCAGGGCTTCCCTTGCCTGTATCAGACCGATATTGATAGACGCATGTTTTGATTGGGTAGGCATTGTTTAAGTCTCCAAGTTATCGAAAATCAAACTTTCAAACCGTCGGGAAAGCCTGTGGGCGTAAATTTTGATGCAACCGTTATATAACAAAACGAACATATAGCAACAATACGCTATAAACCGCATCGGACGACTGGGTATAAAAGACTTTAATTCCGATAATCCTATCTAAAAATATTTTAATAGTTATATCTTAATCTATTTTTCCCACAATCACAACAAGGGATTACATCGGCAGGCGCGTCGGCTCTTTCCCAAAAAACAAAAGCCGCCGCATCCGCCGCGCAAGGCATATGCCGCTTGATTCTCTACATAGCGGAAAATTTAATAAAAACAAAAGTTAACCGAAAACATCCGCCTGAAAAATTCGTGCGCGCAAGCCCCAATAACTGCTGATTCCCGTCGTATAGTGAACCATTTTCCCATTTTTGACCAAAACGACGGCAGGCGTTGCGACAATCCGCCAAGACCTTGCCAAACCCCCGTCCTCATCGTTGACAGTCGGAAAGCCCAAGCCGCGTTTTGCCATATACGCCGCCACTTCCGCCGAACTGCCGGAACGTACCGCCACGCCGACGACCGGCACGCCGTCCGCCGCCAAATCATCGATTATCGGCGACTGATAACGGCACACGCCGCACCAGCTCCCCCAAAAATACACCAAAACCGCCTTATCTCGGCTAAACTGTCCCAAAGTCAGCCGCTGCCCCGACAGCAGGGTCAAAGGCCGCCCTGCCGCACCGGCCGGCTCTTCGGGCTTGCGTATCCAATCCAAAAACAGCGACACCAATAAAAACACCAATGCCGTCTGAACGGCAAATTTGATGCCCGAAAGCAGTTTCTTTTTCATACGCTCTCTCAAACGGTACGCCCGCGCAACCGGCAGGCAAACAAAAAGCCAAGTCTCAAAACTTGGCTTCCGGTTATCTGGTGGGTCGTGAGCGATTCGAACGCTCGACCAACGGATTAAAAGTCCGCTGCTCTACCGACTGAGCTAACGACCCGATAAGCCGTGCATTATACAGCACCATCCTACCTCGTCAAGCAAATTTTACAGGCTTAATTGCAGACCACTGTTTGCACGGGATATTTTGACAACGGATTTTCACAATCCGCCGCATACCGTGTAAAAGTTCGCACAAGGAAAAGCAAACCGCCCGAAATCAATGTACACTTTCCGCCCGTTTCCCTTCCCAACCTGCACACAGAAACACACATTATGAACATACAAAACATCCGCACCCTCCTCGACACCGTCGCCGTTCCGAATACGGCACGCACGCTCGGCGGCGAAAAGGCCGTCCGTTCGGTCGAACAGCGTTCAGACGGCATCCATATCGCCCTGCATTTCGGCTTCCCCGTCGCGCACATTGCCTCAGAAACAGCCGACCGCATACAGGAAATCCTGATGCCCGAAACAGGCGACACACACATCCATCTGTCCATGGACACTGAAATCGGCACACACAAAGTCCAGCCCGGCGTTACCACCATCAAAGGCGTGAAAAACATCATCGCCGTCGCATCGGGAAAAGGCGGCGTGGGCAAATCGACAACCACCGCCAACCTTGCCGCCGCAATGGCGCGCATGGGCGCGCGCGTCGGCGTGCTCGATGCCGACCTTTACGGCCCGAGCCAACCGACCATGTTGGGTGTGGACGACCGCAAACCCGATCAGAAAAACCAAAAACTCATTCCCGTCGAATCTTCAGACGGCATACAGGTCATGTCTATCGGCTTTCTCGTCGATACCGACCAAGCCGTCGTCTGGCGCGGGCCGATGGTCAGCCAAGCCTTGCAGCAGCTGATGTTCCAAAGCGAGTGGGACGAAGTGGACTACCTGTTTATCGACCTGCCCCCCGGCACGGGCGACATCCAGCTCACGCTGTCCCAGCGCATCCCCGTAACCGGTTCCGTCATCGTAACCACGCCGCAGGACATCGCCCTGATAGACGCGCGCAAAGCCGTGGATATGTTCCGCAAAGTCAACATTCCCATTTTGGGCGTATTGGAAAATATGTCCGTCCACATCTGCACCAACTGCGGACACAGCGAAGCACTGTTCGGCACGGACGGCGGCAAAGATTTCGCCGCACGCCTCAACGTCCCCCTGCTCGGACAGCTTCCCCTAAGCCTGCCCGTGCGCGAAGCCATGGACGGCGGCACACCGGCGCAACTGTTCGACGAACACCCCGCCATCGCCCGAATCTACACCGATGCCGCATTCCAAATCGCCCTGAGCATTGCCGACAAAGGCAAAGACTTCAGCAGCCGCTTCCCCAAAATCGTCGTCGAATAAAGCCGCGTCCGAAACCGCAACAGCAATGCCGTCCCAAGCCCCGCGCCTGCCGGCGGGCAAACTTGCCGGATAAAACGGTTTTTTTGAGATTTTACGTTCCGGATTCCCGCCTGCGCGGGAATGACGAATTTTAGGTTTCTGATTTTGGTTTTCTGTTTTTGAGGGAATGACGGGATTTGAGATTGCGGCATTTATCGGGAGCAACAGAAACCGCTCCGCCGTCATTCCCGCGCAGGCGGGAATCTAGACCTTAGAACAACAGCAATATTCAAAGGTTAGCTGAAGCTTTAGAGATTCTAGATTCCCACTTTCGTGGGAATGACGGGATGTAGGTTCGTGGGAATGACGCGGTGCAGGTTTCCGTGCGGATGGATTCGTCATTCCCGCGTAGGCGGGAATCTAGACCATTGGACAGCGGCAATATTCAAAGATTATCTGAAAGTCCGAGATTCTAGATTCCCACTTTCGTGGGAATGACGGGATGTAGGTTCGTGGGAATGACGCGGTGCAGGTTTCCGTGCGGATGGATTCGTCATTCCCGCGCAGGCGGGAATCTAGACCTTAGAACAACAGCAATATTCAAA
>OBCO01000527.1_pt1 | contig 17413 bp, 17 predicted proteins | sample 1495971 | NCBI WGS metagenome assembly OBCO01 (sample SAMN04168690, study PRJEB22393) | synthetic metagenome | isolation source: purchased from BEI Resources HM-276D | reverse complement strand
ATTCAGCATCTATGTGCTGCTGACGCTGCATGGAACGGATAAGTTCTGCATCGTTTTCATCGGCAGCTAAGGTTTTAAGGGGTATGACAGCCAGGATAACCAACAGACATGGAGCAGGAAAAAATTTCATGACATCAATATTATTTTAGCAATATTTACTATTTTGTCATAAATTTAAAAGTATTTACAGTTATAGAATGAGACCTTTGCAAAATTCCCCAAAATTCCCACCAAGACATTTAGGGGATTTTGGGGAATTTTGCAAAGGTCTCGGACAGTATTTTGAACGCAGTGCGCGTAAATTCGTATGGAAACCATGAAATCCCGCCACAGCCGCCAGACATGCCAAGCCGCATTCTGATATTTCTGTTTGCAGGATAACAGGCAGCTTTTTCTTTAAGCCCAAAGACAGGTTTTGCAGATGGGGCATAGATTTCCTTTTTGAAAAATAGGGATTAGGAAGTTGGATGTATTTTAGAAAGGCCGCCTGAAAAGGTTTCAGACGACCTTTTGCGACTAGCTGCTATTTTATTTAAAGCTTTTCTCTAACAAACGAGCTAATATTTTTCCTGTAATAAAACAGATAAAAAACAGCATCCAATACGTCAGATTGGAAAAATCGGTCGTATAGAGAATCAACATATAAAGAAGCAGCATGATGCCGAGTGCGATGAATTGATAATGTTTGGCAAACATCATGACCTCCTCAACTATTAAGGCAAACCGCCTGAATATTCTCGTTCAATCGTTTCGGCAATTTCCCTATAACGTCGATACCATGACCAGTCGAAATTTTCAATGGCATGGCTCGCAAACGTACCAAATTCAGGCATCCCTATGCGGCTACCTGCTAAAGCTCCGATTGTAGCTCCCCAACCAGGCGGATTACTGAACGTATTGTTTGGCAATCCTAAAGATTTATCAGGATTTCCCGTATCGTTAAGCCCTGCAGATTCGCAAATTTCGCAATAATATGAGCTTTGTTGCGCATTACCTGAGCCTCCGACCCAAGTCATTTCATGAACACATATAGTGGATTAAATTTAAATCAGGACAAGGCGACGAAGCCGCAGACAGTACAAATGGTACGGCAAGGCGAGGCAACGCTGTACTGGTTTAAATTTAATCCACTATAAAACTCTCATTTTGAAACTCCTTGTATCGTTAATCAAACAATCAAAAGGGCAGATGCCCTATCCTTGCTTTTACAAACGGAGTGCCTGTAAAAGGGGATGGTTTCAGGCAGTTTTGAAGTTTGTGTTTTTATATATTGTCTTCTGGTCGTCTGAAAAGGTTTCAGACAACTTCTTTATCTTTACAGCCTCAAGTCTTACAGTTTGCCCGACATACTATAAATCAGCTCCAATACCCATTCGTACAATCACCGTTTCTCGTGTAGGATGTCTGCTTCCAACGTCATGCCGATTTGCAGCGGTTTTTCCTCACCGTATGCAGTGATGGTTGATTTGTCGGGTTTTATTTTCACAAGATAAACAGGTTCGTTGCTCTTCGCCAAATCGGAGGATACCATGCCCAATCCCGACAATTCCTGTCTGCCCAGTGCCGTTTTTGCTACTGATACGACACTGCCGGAAGCAAGCCCGAATTTTTGATAGGGATATGCCTGATAACGTAGGACAACCTTGTCTTTCGGCTTGATAAAGCCTGCTGCACTGCTGGGGATATATAGATGGGCATATAGCTCGGTACGTTCGGGAACAATGCTCAAGAGCAGTTTGGAAGGATCAACCTGCTGTCCGACTTCGACGTTCGGTATTGCTATATAACCCGACCGTCCTGCACGGATGATTTGTTCAGAGCGCATTTCAAAATCCAAAACTTCTTGAGAAATATCGGCAATGGTGCGTTCAAGCCAGCTTTGTTCTGTCTCATGCCGCTTGGGGGAGGCTGGCCAATGTCAGATTCTGCGTGCGGATTTCCTGAAGCAGCCCGACTTCTTCTCGGCGGTAGGCATCAAGTTTGGCTTTCTGCTCTAAAAGCTCTGCCTTGACATTCATCATTTCTTGTTTTGGCACTGCATCATTGGCGGATAGGAAACGATATTTCTGCAACATTTCTTCCGCAAGTCTAATGCGCCTTTTCTGACCGTCTATCTGTTGCGAAATATGGAGTTCCTGGTTTTCCAAACGTTCGACAGTTGCTTTAAGGCTGCGCGTTTCATTCCCGTGTATCAGCTTCAGACGACCCAGTTCCTGTTCTGCCAACGTTTTCTTCAAAACTGCCTCCGTTTTCAACTGCTGCTGCACGCTACCTCCTGCGCCGAAACGTGAGGTCGAAAGCGCAAATAGCTTGTCGCCAGCCTTAACCTTTTCTCCATCTTCCACGAATTTCGCTGTAATTGTCCCCGTATCCGGTGCATACACCCTGATTACGCCCGATGCAGGTAAAATTTGTCCCTCCACTGTTGTCTTTCGCGTATAGTTACCAAATATCAAAAACAGGATAATCAATAACGCAGATATCGATGCAAATGTCGTCCATAGGGAAAATGACAACGGTCGTGTCAGAATCACTTTACCCGTCAGGCTGGTTTGGCGGGCAACGGCGACTTCGGGACGGAAGAAGGGTTGCTTGGGTCTATTCATAAAATTGAAGTTAAGAAAGTTTCAGACGACCCCTAGAGATTGTCTGGACGATGAGAAATATCAGCAGTAATCTGTACCGTCAGTGTAGCCGTTTCCTGATTTATCTGCTTTTGTTGCGGGAGCAGTTAATCCATGTTCAATCTCAAAGATTGGTCTTCCGTTATAAGGAGGTGCATTAACGGCATCATTTACCCAATTACGAGTCACATTGTATACACCATTTGCACCAGCAGCACCGTAAGCATTTTTCGGCAGATAATAAACTGCCGCTGCGGCAGCAGGTATTGCAACCAAATCCCCCCATGTGGGACCTCCTTTGGTTGTGGCAGCATTAGCTACATTTCCAGCTATATTGTCTGTTACAGGACCTCCCCCTGAAACCAGCTTCAATTCATGAAGTTGAAGTTCAATCATTTTTATACTCCTTTTCTTGGTTGGTATTCCTAAAAATTCGGCTAACAAAAACATATGGCAGATATATTGAAAAAAAATTCAAAGTACCCTGAATAAAATTCAAATTCCAACTATATTTGTTAATGTAGTCGAGAAGAAACATATCTGATAAAAAATATAGCACTTGATAACAAGCTATTACTAATATTACGAAAAATGTAAATTGCTTCCAGTTTTTCATAGAATCCCTCACAAAATTTCCAGAAAATCTAACTCTATCAACTGATAAATCAACTTCCTAACTTCTTCATATTTTCCCTGATTGAAGTTAACCAGTAGATTTTTCAACAATAACGGTTCATTCTTACCGATGTGTTCTAACACTTTTTTCCCCAACTCATCTACGCTTATCTTCATCCCATTCCCAATCAAATATCCCTTTTCCAACGTATCCAAATTATTGGCATTTAATCTCAACCTGACGTCGTCTGAAAGCGGAGTAGCGTTGGGATTCGCGAACTGTTCGAGATGAAAAGCGGTATCGGTACGTTCTTTGCCGAGAAAGTCTTCACTGAAGGCTTCATAATTGACGGGGTCGGCAATCATGGCAGCAATTTGTGCGGCAGTATCGTTGATACGCGTCCTATCTTGCTCCCAGTCTGAGAAACTGTGGCGCAGACTTTCTATGGTGGGAAATTTCTTCATTAGCCACTCGAGGTAATTATAGCCGTTGGGTGGAAAGGTACCGACAGCGAAGTGGAAGGTTTCACAGCCGAGCGGGATAGGTCTGTGCCACCAACCGCGTGGGATGTAGAGGACATCACCTGCTTCAAGGATAATATCCATATCGATATGTTCAGGAATGGAAATATCAGTATCTTTAGTCTGTTGCATATACAATGGCATAGGGAAATCAGGGGCAGTAAGTTGCCAACGTTTCTTGCCGAAAAGCTGGATGGCATACACATCGCGGGGGTCCCAATGGTTTTTATAAGATTCGTCGCTGCCAAAAGCAAGATATCCACTAACAATAGTATGTGCGCCGGCAAAGCGGGCGACTTGACGGGCGATATGGTCTGAAAACGGCTCGTTGTTAATATGGTTATAGACTAACGACGCACCATTCTTCATATGTTCGTAGATAACGGATTTAATAAAACGGTAGCGAGTTTTGCCCAAATCGTCGAAACTTTCGACGTATTCTTCTTTAGGAACGATTGCGCCTTTTTTACGCAGATGAAACAGCGGTGCGGTTGGGTCTGCTCGTTGGTATATCTCGTTGATATCTTTCCAAGATGCGGATTCGAGATTCCGAACCGCTCCTTTAAAGAGCTTGGGCTTTTGATACAGATAAGTCTGTCGGAACGTTTTAGGACTAATGCCGAAGTCGAGATGGATGCTCATTACTTCCCCTTACTCAGAAAATATTTAAAATTTATAATGTTACATATATTTACAAATATTAAAGTTTTTTTTTGTGTGTGCGTCAAGGAATTGTTGACAATTTTAGTTAAAAATTTGTCTCCAAACGGAAAAAAGCGGTTTGTTTTTTGTTGTTAACATTTTTATTGTAATTAAATAAAAGGTCGTCTGAAAACGGTTTTCAGACGACCTTTTGCTATAATCGGGCTTCATCGCCCCGTTCGGTTTGGAACCTTATGAAAACCCTCGTCCTCCTCCTGCTTTCCTTCTCCACGACCACCGCTTTCGCCGCATACGGTTTGGGTTTGGGGCAGGCACCGAAATATCCTGCCGGCTTTCGCGCCTACGGTTATGTTTATTCCGGACGGCAGGGCTAGGTTTTAAAAACAGAGGCGGATGCCATTAAATTAGACACGCTTTTCAAACGCTTTGTGTACCGTCCTTCCGCCGCCAATCAAAACCCCGTCGGACAGCGTTCGGACGGCATACCCGCCAACCACACAAAGGAAAAACCATGAGTAAAAAAATCAAAGTCGGCATTGTCGGCGCGACGGGCTACACCGGCGTGGAACTGCTGCGCCTGCTTGCCGCCCATCCCGATGTCGAAGTCGCCGCCGTAACCAGCCGCAGCGAAGCGGGAACCGCAGTTGCCGATTACTTTCCGAGTTTGCGCGGCGTGTACGGCCTCGCCTTCCAAACGCCCGACGAGGCAGGTTTGGAACAATGCGACATCGTCTTCTTCGCCACGCCCAACGGCATCGCCATGAAAGACGCGCCGCGCCTGATTGAACAGGGCGTGCGCGTCATCGACCTTTCCGCCGACTTCCGCATACGGGACATTCCGACCTGGGAACACTGGTACGGCATGACCCACGCCGCCCCCGACCTCGTTTCCCAAGCCGTGTACGGATTGAGCGAACTCAACCGCGAAGCCGTCGCACAGGCGCGCCTCGTCGCCAACCCCGGCTGCTACCCGACCTGCGTATCCCTACCGCTCGTGCCGCTGTTGCGGCAATGCCGTCTGAAGCCCGGTATGCCGCTGATTGCCGACTGCAAATCCGGTGTGTCCGGCGCGGGCAGGAAAGGCAATGTCGGTTCGCTGTTGTGCGAAGCCGGCGACAACTTCAAAGCCTACGGCATAGCCGGACACCGCCACCTGCCCGAAATCAGGCAGACCATCGCCGGGCTTCAGGACGGCATCGCCGAAGGATTCGTGTTCACGCCGCACCTCGCGCCAATGATACGCGGTATGCACGCCACCGTTTACCTCCACCTTTCAGACGGCAGCGACCCCGAAACCGTCCTGCGCGACTACTACCGCGACAGCCCGTTCGTGGACATCCTGCCGACCGGTTCCGCCCCCGAAACCCGCAGCGTGCGCGGCGCAAACCTCTGCCGCATCAGCATCCAACAGGCGGCGCAATCCGATGTGTGGGTCGTCCTTTCCGTCATCGACAACCTCGTCAAAGGCGCGGCGGGTCAGGCAGTCCAAAATATGAACATTATGTTCGGACTGGAGGAAACACACGGCTTGGACGCAATCCCCCTGCTCCCCTGAAGCGCAAACAGCAAACCGCAGGCATCGTGCCTGCGGTTTTTGATGCCGTCTGAAAGCGACGTTTTTTTGGGTTCGGACGGCTTTTGACCCATCCATTCACACGAAAACAAAAATCTAAAATACCGTCATTCCCGCAAAAGCGGGAATCTAGTTTATCCAGCTTCAGCAATTTCCGACACATTTCCACACGCTTCGATTCCGTCATTTCTCCGGTTTCAGTCATTGCCGATAACACCGTGGTTTTTCATTTCTAGATTCCCGCCTGCGCGGGAATGACGGCGGAGGGCTTGCCGTTTTTCCCGGTAAATACCTGCAATTTAAAATCCCATCATTGCCGTGAAAACAAACCAAAAACCTAAAATCCCATCATTGCCGCGAAAACAAACCAAAAACCTAAAATCCCGTCATTCCCGCAAAAGCGGGAATCTAGTTTATCCGGCTTCAGCGATTTCCGACACATTTCCGCACGCTTCAATTTCGTCATTTCTCCGGTTTCAGTCATTGCCGATAACACCGTGGTTTTTCATTTCTAGATTCCCGCCTGCGCGGGAATGACGGCGGAGGGCTTGCCGTTTTTCCCGGTAAATACCTGCAATTTAAAATCCCATCATTGCCGTGAAAACAAACCAAAAACCTAAAATCCCGTCATTCCCGCAAAAGCGGGAATCTAGTTTATCCGGCTTCAGCGATTTCCGACACATTTCCGCACGCTTCAATTTCGTCATTTCTCCGGTTTCAGTCATTGCCGATAACACCGTGGTTTTTTATTTCTAGATTCCCGCCTGCGCGGGAATGACGGCGGAGGGCTTGCCGTTTTTCCTGGTAAGTCTCTGCGGCTTCTCATTGCCGGTTTCCGCCTACTTGGGAATGACGTGATTTAAAATCATGAAAATGTGTCAAAAATAATATAGTGGATTAACAAAAACCAGTACGGCGTTGCCTCGCCTTGTCGTACTATCTGTACTGTCTGCGGCTTCGTCGCCTTGTCCTGATTTTTGTTAATCCACTATAAAAATCAGATTTCCGTTACACTTTTTTCCAATATTTCAGACGGCATTTTGCTCACACGCCCAAATACCCTTCCCTGCCGGAAAGCCACCTTGCCAAATGCGCTTCGACGATTTCGGGGTTTTGTTCAATCAGCATCGGGGCGGTTTCGCGCGCTTGTTCCAAGAGGTGCAGGTCTTCTTCGAGCTTGGCGAAACGCAGCATAGGCACGCCGCTTTGGCGCGCGCCGAGAAATTCGCCGGGGCCGCGGATGTTGAGGTCTTGGCGGGCGATTTCAAAGCCGTCGGTGTGTTCGTAGATGACTTTCAGCCGCGCTTTGGCGAGTTCGCCCAAGGGTTCGGCAAACAGGAGGACGCACACGCTTTCTGCCGCGCCGCGCCCGACCCGACCGCGTAATTGGTGCAGCTGCGCCAAGCCCATGCGCTCGGCGTGTTCGATGACCATCAGGGCGGCATTGGGCACATCTACGCCGACTTCGATGACGGTGGTGGCGACCAAGACGTTCAGCCCCCCCGAAGAAAACCGCGCCATCACTTCGGCCTTTTCGGCGGCCTTCATGCGCCCGTGTACCAGTCCGATATTGAGTTCGGGCAATGCCGTCTGAAGCCGGGCGAGGGTTTCGGCGGCGGTTTGCAGTTGCAGGGTTTCGCTTTCTTCAATCAATGGGCAGACCCAATACGCCTGCCGCCCTTTTCGGCAAGTGCCGAGGACGAAGCCTTCGACTTCGGCGCGGCGGACGTTGTTGACGAGGCGCGTTTTAATCGGTGTGCGCCCGGGCGGCAATTCGTCGATGACGGACACGTCCAAATCGGCGAAAAAACTCATCGCAAGCGTGCGCGGGATGGGCGTGGCGGACATCATCAGCTGATGGACTTCGCGCCCTTTGTTTTTGAGGGCGAGGCGTTGGGCAACGCCGAAACGGTGCTGTTCGTCCACAATGGTCAAGCCCAAATTGTGAAACGCCACGCCGTCTGAAAACAGGGCGTGCGTGCCGACGGCGATTTTGACGCTGCCGTCGGCGAGTTTGGCTTTGGCTTCGTCTTTGGCTTTTTTACGCAAACTGCCAAAAAGGCGGACAACTTCAATGCCCAAAGGTTCGAGCCATTGTTTAAATTTAATAAAATGTTGTTCGGCAAGGATTTCAGTGGGCGCCATTACAGCCACCTGCGCACCGGATTCGATAGCCGTCAAAGCAGACAAAGCAGCCACAATGGTTTTGCCGCTGCCGACATCGCCCTGCAGCAGGCGGTGCATCGGGTAGGTTTGCGCCATATCGCGGCAGATTTCGGAAACAACTTTTTCTTGCGCATCGGTCAGGGCAAACGGCAGGGCTTGGCGCAGGGCTTGGGTCAATGTGCCGTCGCCGCCCAATGCCGCCGCCGTGCCGCCGATACGCTTCTGTCGCGCCAAGCGCATCGAAAGCTGTTGCGCCAAAAGTTCATCGAATTTGAGCCGTTGCCATGCAGGCAGCGTGCCGTCTGAAAGCTGATGAATCGTGAAACTCGGCGGCGGCGAATGCAAAAGACGCAGGCTTTCGGCGAGGTGTGGCAGCTTCAGACGGCACAGCAGGGCATCGGGCAGCGTGTCGTGCAGCGGCGTAACGTCCAACGCCGTCTGAATAATACGGCGCAAAGTGGGCTGGTTCAAACCGTTTACGGTCGGGTAAACCGGCGTGAGGCTTTCCGCCAAACCGCCGCCCTCGGCATCGCGGATTTTGGGATGAATCATCTCGTCGCCGTAAAAGCCGTGTTTGATTTCGCCCACGGCGCGGATGCGTTTGCCGACCGCCGTCTGTTTCTGATGGCTGGCGTAAAAGTGGATGAAGCGCAGAAAAAGGACGCTGCCGGAGCCGTCGGCGATTTGGACAATCAGCTGCTTGCGCGGTTTGAACGTTACTTCCTGATGGATAACCTCCCCCTCGACCTGACACGGCACGCCAATCGGCGCGTCCTTAATCGGCATAATGTGCGTCTCGTCCTCGTAACGCAGCGGCAGGTGCAACACCAAATCCCACGCGGTATGGAGGTTGAGTTTGTCGAGCTTCTTGGCGGAAACATCGGTGATTTTGAGCTGTTTTCGGGTTTCGGGCGACATCATAGGCAGATTCCTTTGGACGCGCCTATTTTATCCGAAAACAAAAATGCCGTCTGAAACGGATTCAGACGGCATCGACAGGCAGGAATCAAGCCCCGGCGGCTTCGGCTTCCTGCTGTTGTTGGTAAATCGCCTCAAAATTAATCGGCGCGAGCAGGACGGGCGGGAAGCCGGCGCGCGTTACCGTACCGGAAACGGCTTCGCGCGCGTAAGGGAAGAGGATGTTCGGACACGCCACGCCGAGCAGCAGGTCGGCATCTTCTTCGGGGATGTTTTCCAAACGGAAAATACCGCTTTGGGTTACTTCGTTCAAAAACATCGTGCGCTCGTTATCCAATTTGGCGGTTACGGTAACGGTTACATCCACGTTGTAGTAGCCGTCTTCCAGCTTTTGGCTGCCGGTGGAAACGCGCATCTCCACTTCGGGCTCGCCCTGTTCCAAAAAGATTTGCGGCGCGTGCGGCACTTCCAAAGACAAGTCTTTGACATACAGTCGCTCGATGCTGAATACGGGTTGCAGTTCTTCGCTCATTTTGTTTTCCTAGTTGGGGGTTAAGGGTTCAGCAGTCCGTCCAGCCCGCCTTCCTGCTGGAGGCGGTAGAGGTCGGTAAATCCGCCGACGTGCGTTTCGCCGATGAAAATCTGCGGCACGCTGCGCTGTCCCGAAAGCTGCTGCATTTCGGCAAAGGCTTCGGGGCTTGCATCGACACGGATTTCGTCGATATGTCCGACACCTGCCGCGTGCAGCAGCCTTTTCGCCATCGCGCAGTAGGGGCAAAACGGACCTGTGTACATGGTAACGGTCTGCATATTGGGTTTCCGAAAGTTTTGCAATGATAATCAATATAGGGGCATTTCCCCTGTTTGGCAAGTGCGGAACAGATGCACGTTCAAACGGCATGTGCGGAATGTGTCAAAGTTTCTTTTTTAAAGTATGATAGACATTGTGAAAAATATTTTTGCACCCGCGCTGCGCGGCGGAACGGATGCAAAATATTTTTATTACATTTTCAGGAAAAACCATGTTGTCAGGACTCCCCATCCCCAAAGACATCGCGCGCCCGCCCGAAACGATATTGGTCAACATCACGCCGCAGGAAACGCGCGTAGCGGTGTTGGAGGAAAACAATATCTGCGAGCTGCACATCGAGCGCAACAGCGAACACAGCCTAGTCGGCAATATCTATTTGGGCGTGGTGCGCCGCGTGCTGCCTGGGATGCAGAGCGCGTTTATCGACATCGGCTTGGAACGCGCGGCGTTTTTACACATCGTCGATGTCCTCGAACAACGCCGCAACCCCGAAGAAACCCAGCGCATCGAACATATGCTGTTTGAAGGGCAGTCTGTTTTGGTGCAGGTCATCAAAGACCCGATCAACACCAAAGGCGCGCGGCTTTCCACCCAAATCTCGCTGGCGGGGCGTTTCCTCGTCCATCTTCCGCAAGAAGACCACATCGGCGTGTCCCAACGCATCGAAGACGATGCCGAACGCAGCAGCCTGCGCGAACGCCTCGACAAGCTCCTGCCGGAAAATGCCTGCCGGGGCTACATCATCCGCACCAACGCCGAAAACGCCACCGACGAACAGCTCCAGTCCGACATCGACTACCTGACCAAAGTGTGGGAACACATCCAAGAACAGGCGAAAATCCGGCCGCCCGAAACCCTGCTTTATCAGGATTTGCCTTTAAGCCTGCGCGTGTTGCGCGATATGGTCGGCTGCGACACGCAAAAAATCCTCGTCGATTCCACCGTAAACCACGGGCGCATGACGCGTTTTGCCGAACAATACGTCCACGGCGCATTGGGCAGGATAGAGCTGTTCAAAGGCGAACGCCCGCTGTTTGAAACCCACAACGTCGAACAGGAAATCAGCCGCGCCCTGCAACCGCGCGTCAACCTCAACTTCGGCAGCTACCTGATTATCGAATCCACCGAAGCCATGACCACGATAGACGTGAACACCGGCGGCTTCGTCGGCGCACGCAACTTCGACGAAACCATCTTCCGCACCAACCTCGAAGCCTGCCACACCATCGCCCGCGAATTGAGGCTACGCAACCTCGGCGGCATCATCATCATCGACTTCATCGATATGGCACAGGAAAGCCACCGCGAAGCCGTGTTGCAGGAGCTTGCCAAAGCCCTCGCCTTCGACCGTACCCGCGTTACCCTGCACGGTTTTACCAGCCTAGGGCTGGTCGAGCTGACGCGCAAACGCTCGCGCGAAAACTTAAACCAAGTCCTCTGCGAACCCTGCCCTTCCTGCCAAGGCAGAGGCCGTCTGAAAACGCCGCAAACCGTATGCTACGAAATCCAGCGCGAAATCGTCCGCGAAGCGCGCCGTTACGATGCCGAAAGTTTCCGCATCCTCGCCGCCCCCAACGTCATCGATTTGTTTTTGGACGAAGAATCGCAATCCTTGGCAATGCTGATAGATTTCATCGGCAAACCGATTTCTCTGGCGGTCGAAACCGCTTACACGCAGGAACAATACGACATCGTTTTGATGTAAAAAATGCCGTCTGAAGCCTTCAGACGGCATCTGTCTATTTCAGGGTTTCCTTGTCCAACAACGCGCGTATCAGCAGACCGCGTCCGAAACGTCGGCTGTCGGACAATTCCAAATATCCGCCGTATTTTTTGGCAAGCGTGTCGGCGATGGACAGACCCAGCCCCGTCCCCTGCTGCTCCGTTCCCAAAATACGGTAAAACGGATCGAGGACACGGGCGCGTTCGGATTCGGGAATGCCTTTCCCGTTATCTTCCACCCACACGGCAAGATATTTCCCTTCGTCCGTGAAACCCAAATCTATCCTGCCTTCGGGCGGCGTATAACGTACCGCGTTGTCGGCAAAGGTTTTAATCAGCGTATAGATTTCCGTTTCGTCGGCAGACACTTCGACATCGCCTCCGACCGCCACGCCGATGTCCTGACATTTTTCCAAAGCCAGCGGCATCAGTTCCTGCAACACTTGGCGGAAACGGCTTTGCAGACCGAATGTCGTTTTCGTCAGAGGGATTTCATCCGACTGCGAACGCGCCAATGCCAAAAGCTGTTCGAGCAGGTGTTTGTTACGCCGTATGCTTTGCTGCAAAACGGCAGGCTGCCGCGCCGCATCGGGTGGGAGCGGCATATTGTTGAGCCGTTCCGCCTGAAGGGGAAGGGCGGTCATCGGCGTACGCAATTCGTGTGCCGCGTCGGCGACAAACCGCTGACGGTGGCGGATGTCTTCATCCGCACGTTTCAAAAGCAGGTTGATGGCGGTTACGAAACCTCTGATTTCACTGGGAATATTGTCCACACTCAAAGCAGACAGGTCATTGATTCGGCGTTGTTCGAGACTTTGCGACAATTTGCGGACGGGGCGCATGGCTTTGTGCGTAATCCACACGGTCAGCAAAATCATCAGCGGCAGTGCCGCCAACAGGGGCAACACGCTTTGCCGTGCCGCATCCGCCGCCAAATCTTCACGGTATTCGTTTTCCTGCATAACGGCAATCCGTCCCTGCTCGGTCGTGCGGATATAGACGCGGTAATAATCGTCGTCATCGTCCGCCTGAAGCGTGTGCAGACCGTCCGCCAGATGCGCAGGCAGGCTGACAACAGGGTCTTCCTGCTGCGGCATCTGTACCAAAATACGCGTATCGCCGTCGCCCTCGGGCAAAGTTTCGGGTTTGGAATCGGGGGCGACGTACAATGCCGCCTGACGGAGCAGGTCGTCCTGCAACGCTTCCGTTTCGTGGAAGGTTTCGTAGTAGGAAAACATACCTGCAAGCATTGCCAGCGGAACAAACATCCAAACCGTCCCGCCCCGGCAAACCCAAATCCAGCAGCATCAAGTCATAAGGCTGGGCAGCGGCAGCCGCGCGCCGTTTTTGACCCAATCCACCGCATAGCCGCCGTCTTTCAAACTTGCCGACACCGCCTCCGCAATCATCGCATCGTCTTCCACCAGCAAAACACGCATCAACTTTCCCTTCAAAATAAACCGTGCCTATTCTAACACCCCAAAATTAGCCGCAATTTAGCGGTCTTTACGCTTGCCGGTATTTTTCAAAACTGCAGCACAAAAAAACCGCGCCGGCAACTGCCTTCAGACGGCATTGGGGCGCGATTGCAACACACGGGCAGGCAGGCAGAGCCTGCGACAGACCACAGGAACGATTCAGGCTTCAGACGGCTTCGCCGTTTACGGCAGAGGCACGATTCCTGCCGCTATCGAACTGGCCAATATCGCCAGCGACAAACCCCACGCCCAGAAAAACGAATAACGGATGTGTTTGCCCATCGACAATTTCGCCAAACCCAAGCCCATCCACAAAGCCGGCGAAAGCGGCGTAACAAAAGTGCCGACGATACTGCCGATCAACATCGCATAACCTGCTGCTTCGGGCGCCACGCCCGCCTGCGAGGTAATCTGCTCCACAATCGGAAACAGTCCGAAATAATAAGCGTCCGTACTCAAAACCAACTCAAGCGGAATGCCCAACACACCGATGGCAATATGCAGATAAGGCAGCAGCGCGTCCGGCAGGATATGCACAATGTCTTTGGAAATCGCGTCCAACATCCCCGCACCCTTCAAAATCCCCAAAAACGTACCTGCCGCCAAAATAATGGACGCCATCATCACCGCGCCGCCGGCGTGGGCATAAATCCGCTCCATCTGTTCCTGCGGGCTGCGGTAATTCAAAAGCAACGCCGCCGTTGCAGCCAGCATAAATACATAACCCGGTGGGAAGATGCCCGAAAAAAGCAGGCTCATCGCCGCCAAAAACAGCAGGACATTCCACCAAAACAGTTTCGGACGCGCCAATTTTTGTTCTTCTTCCGACAAAGGCACCGGCTTTATCAAATCCGCCACGGCGGGCAACGCGCCCAACTCCCGGACAATCCGCCTTTTTTCACGCACACCCAAAAGCAGGGACAGCGCAAGGATAAACACCACACCGATAATTTGCACCGTCAACAAAGGTTTATACAATTCGCCCACATCTGCGCCCAACACGCTTGCAACCCGCCCGGTCGGCCCGCCCCACGGCAGAAGGTTAATCAATCCCGCACTGGAAGTCAGCAGCAAAAACAGCAGGTAAGGATTCATATGCAGACGCTTGTAAAGCGGCAAAAGGGCGGGGACGACCAATAAAAACGTCGTCGCACCCGCCCCGTCCAACTGCGCCACCACCGACACCAAGACCGTCCCCACACTCACTGCCACGATATTACCCCGAGTCAGCTTAATCAAACCGCCTATCATCGGACGGAACAGCCCCACATCGTTCATGATTCCAAAAAACAAAATGGAAAACATAAACATAATCACAATCTGCATCACCGATTTGGTGCCGCCCGAATAAAATTCTTTTAATTGGGATACATCAAACCCCGCCAGCAACGCCCCAAACAGCGGCACCAAGATTAATGCGATGATGGGCGACACTTTTTCCGTCAGCAGCAGCCATACGATGACCCCGATAATCAGCAGTCCGATAAACGTCAGCATCATTTCTCCTTTATTTTATTTTAAACAGAAAACCGACCGTGCAGGCAAAACCGCCCACAGACGCGGGATAAGCCCTGCATTCTACTTTTTTATTTTGAAACAAGTCAATCGGTCATTTCCTCCCATTTACGCCTGCCGCCATTCCTGCATCCGTCCGTCATTTCACAGCGGCAACCGATACGGAACAACCGGTAAATCGGTATCGGGACGGCGCGGGGGCATTCATCCCGGTGCGCCGATTCAAACGAAACCGCCCCTATCATTGCGGAGCGCGGGGCGTGCCGTACACGCGGGATTTTATAGTGGATGAACAAAAATCAGGACAAGGCGGCGAGCCGCAGACAGTACAAATAGTACGGAACCGATTCACTTGGTGCTTCAGCACCTTAGAGAATCGTTCTCTTTGAGCTAAGGCGAGGCAACGCCGTACTGGTTTTTGTTAATCCGCTATAAACACGCCGGTCATTTGCCGCGCATTATCCGGCAAACGGCAAACCTTGACGCTGCCCAGCCCATATAAAAAAGCCGCAAAACCCGAACCGGTTTTGCGGCCTTTCGACTTGGTTTGTTTATTTGGCATTTCTTTCAATCAAACCGACAAACTGATTAATATATGACTGAACAAAATCCCTTGCCGAGTCAATCAATTTGCCGTTTTCATCAAACAGCGTCGGCGAATTGCCCAAAAACACTTCCGGCTGTCCGGTTACGGGCATATCGAAATAAGACAGCGCAAGGCGCAGGTTTTTTTGGGAACTGTAACCGCCCATCTTGCCGACGGAATGGCTGATGATGCCTGCCGGTTTGTTTTTCCACGCCACGTCGGCATTCGGTTTCGAGCCGATGTCCACCGCATTTTTCAAACAGGCGGGAATGGTGCGGTTATTTTCGGACGTAACGAACAAAATGCCGTCCGAAGCCTTAATCGTTTCGCGGAAAGCCGTGTAGCTTTCGGGTAGCGGCACATCTTCCACCGCAGGGTCGTCATAATCGAAATTGTAAAGCGGCAGATGTCCGATTTCAACGATTTCCGCCTGCCAGCCTTCGGGGAACATCTCCGCCGCATTCAATGCCACTTTGCGCGCAAAAGAAGCACGGCGCAGGCTGCCCACCAAAATACTGATTTTCTTAGCCATAATCATTCCTCCTGAATATTAAGTTTGTGCGTCTCAATCATTTCATAATGATAGCGATTATTATATATGTGATTTCCCCTGCAAACAAGCCGGCCCGCCGCCACAGCGTTCCCACTTATCCGGCTTTGCCTTATAATTGCTTTTTTTATGTAACAGATTTACCTATGAATTTCCCCAAAACAGCGGCCTCCCTGCTGCTGCTTCTCGCCTCCCTCGCCGCACACGCGCTCGATACCGGCCGCATTCCGCAAAACGAAATCGCCGTATATGTCCAAGAGCTTGACAGCGGAAAAGTCATCATTGACCACCGCTCGGATGTCCCCGTCAACCCCGCCTCCACAATGAAACTCGTTACCGCGTTTGCCGCCTTCAAAACCTTCGGCAGCAATTACCGCTGGGCGACCGAGTTTAAAAGCAACGGTACGGTAAACGACGGCACGCTTGACGGAAACCTATATTGGGCGGGCAGCGGCGACCCCGTTTTCAATCAGGAAAACCTGCTTGATGCTCAAAAACAGTTGCGCGAACAAGGCATACTCAATATCACGGGACACCTGATGCTCGACCACAGCCTGTGGGGCGAAGTCGGCAGCCCCGACGATTTCGAAGCCGACAGCGGTTCGCCGTTTATGACGCCCCCCAATCCAACTATGCTGTCTGCCGGTATGGTTATGGTGCGCGCCGAACGCAATGCCGCCGGCAGTACCGACATCCTCACCGATCCGCCTTTGCCGCATATTTTCGCCCAAAACAACTTGAAAATTACCGCCTCCCAAGCTGCCTGCCCTTCGATCAAAAAACTGATGCGTGCATCTTTTTCGGACAATACGCTGAAATTGCGCGGCAATATTCCCGAGAGCTGTTTGGGCAAGCCTGTCGGTGTCCGGATGTTCGCGCTTGACGAACTGATCCGGCAAAGTTTTACCAACCACTGGCTGCTCGGCGGCGGACGGATTTCAGACGGTATCGGCATAGCCGACACGCCGGAAGGCGCGCAGACACTTGCCGTTGCACACGCCAAACCGATGAAAGAAATTTTGACGGACATGAACAAGCGTTCGGACAATCTAATTGCGCGTTCCGTCTTCCTCAAACTCGGCGGCGACGGCAAACTGCCCGCCGTTTCCGAACAGGCGGCGTCTGCCGTCCGGCGCGAACTTGCCGTATCGGGCATCGATGTTGCGGATTTGGTTTTGGAAAACGGTTCGGGCCTGTCCAGAAAAGAAAGGGTAACGGCGAGAATGATGGCGCAAATGTTGGAAACGGCTTATTTCAGCCCGTTTGCACAAGATTTCATCGACACGCTACCCATCGCCGGCACAGACGGAACTTTACGCAACCGCTTCAAACAAAGCGGCGGGCTGTTGCGCTTAAAAACCGGCACGCTCAACAATGTCCGCGCCCTTGCAGGTTATTGGCTGGGCGACAAACCGATGGCGGTGGTCGTCATCATCAACAGCGGCCGCGCCGTTTCCCTGCTGCCAGACTTGGACAACTTCGTTGCCAACAACATCATCTCCGGCGGCGATGGCTGGCTGGATGCGAAACTGATGTGCAAAGAACGCCGAGCCTGAAACAGGAAAATATAGTGGATTAAATTTAAGGGGCTGTCCTAGATAACTAGGACAAACTCGATTTTACTAATTGTTTTAAAATGGAACAAGAACTTTTATCTCACTGTTGTTAAA
>OBCO01000505.1_pt1 | contig 19974 bp, 18 predicted proteins | sample 1495971 | NCBI WGS metagenome assembly OBCO01 (sample SAMN04168690, study PRJEB22393) | synthetic metagenome | isolation source: purchased from BEI Resources HM-276D | reverse complement strand
TAAGGAGAGAAGCAAGGTTGAGAACATCTTTGCCAAAGTAAAAACGTTTAAAATGTTTTCAACAACCTATCGAAATCATCGTAAACGCTTCGGATTACGAATGAATTTGATTGCTGGTATTATCAATCATGAACTAGGATTCTAGTTTTTCAGGAAGTCTAATAAAGAAACTAGCAAGGTCAGGCCTTACTTTATTGGTGGACATCCAGGATTTAATTGTCCTCTACTTGATGATGAAGTCTATGAAGATTATTATCTAGAGTTTGAGAAAGAAGAGATTTGCTCTGTTCCACGTCCTTTCCCAGAAACAGGTATGTTGGATTTCCAAGATAGAAGTCCATGGCTAGAGGGACAAAAAGAAATAGATCTTAGTTATGATCTTTTCAGCACAGATGCAGTGACTTTGGATGAATTGCAATCTCGAACAATTGCCCTTCGTTCTCTTAAACATGATAAGGGATTGAAAGTGCATTTTGCAGAATTTCCAAACCTCATCATCTGGTCAACTTTGAACAAGGGACCTTTCATTACCTTTGAACCATGGTCTGGCTTGTCAACATCCCTTGAAGAAGGAGATCATTTAGAAGATAAGAAGAATGTTTGTCTCTTAGAAGCCAATCAGGTTGAAGAATTAGGGTTTGAGATAGAAGTTTTATAAAAAAGTAAAAAATAAATAACAAAAACAAACAAAAGCTGTTGACTTCTTCAAACAATAGTAGTATATTAGGTTTGTGAGGACTAATTGACTGTTTTTTAAAGACAGTCAATACACTGCTGGAATCCAGCATAGAAAAAATAAAAAGGAGTATACAATATGTCTATTGTTATCGGTGCAGATGCTGCAGGTTTGAGATTGAAAGAAGTTGTGAAAGACTTCTTAGAAAAAGAAAACTTCCACCTTGTGGATGTTACAGCTGAAGGTCAAGACTTTGTTGATGTGACTCTCGCTGTTGCTGCAGAAGTAAACAAAGAAGAACAAAACCTTGGTATCGTGATTGATGCTTATGGAGCTGGTCCATTTATAGTTGCAACTAAGATCAAAGGAATGGTTGCTGCAGAAGTATCTGACGAACGTTCAGCTTATATGACTCGTGGCCACAACAACTCACGTATGATCACTATGGGAGCACAACTTGTTGGTGATGAATTGGCTAAAAATATCGCTAAAGGATTTGTTAATGGTAAATACGACGGTGGTCGTCACCAAATCCGGGTTGACATGTTGAACAAAATGGGCTAATTAGATTATAGTAAGAAAGGTAAGTTAAAAATGAGAATTGCAATTGGATGTGACCACATCGTAACTGATGAAAAAATGGCGGTTTCAGAATTTTTGAAATCAAAAGGATATGAAGTCATTGACTTTGGTACCTATGACCATACACGGACTCACTACCCAATCTTTGGTAAAAAAGTAGGGGAAGCTGTAACTAGCGGTCAAGCTGATCTTGGAGTATGTATCTGTGGTACTGGTGTTGGTATCAACAACGCTGTAAATAAAGTTCCAGGTGTTCGTTCTGCCTTGGTTCGTGATATGACAACAGCCCTTTATGCTAAAGAACAATTGAACGCTAACGTTATTGGTTTTGGTGGTAAAATTACTGGTGAATTGCTTATGTGTGATATCATCGAAGCTTTCATCCATGCTGAATACAAACCAACTGAAGAAAACAAAAAATTGATTGCGAAAATTGAACATGTTGAAAGTCACAATGCTCAACAAACAGACGCAAACTTCTTTACAGAATTCCTTGAGAAATGGGATCGTGGAGAATACCACGACTAAGAGGTGACCTATGATTTTAACAGTCACAATGAACCCATCCATCGATATTTCCTATCCCTTGGATGAGTTGAAGATTGATACTGTCAATCGTGTGGTGGATGTAACCAAAACGGCTGGTGGTAAGGGACTCAATGTTACCCGAGTACTTTCAGAATTTGGCGATTCTGTTCTTGCTACTGGTTTAGTGGGTGGCAAACTTGGTGAGTTTTTGGTTGAACATATCGATAATCAAGTAAAGAAAGATTTCTTCTCAATTAAGGGAGAAACTCGTAACTGTATCGCTATTCTCCACGGAGACAACCAAACAGAAGTTCTTGAAAAAGGTCCTGAAGTATTGGAACAGGAAGGTCAAGAGTTTTTGGAACATTTCAAAAAACTCTTGGAGTCAGTTGAAGTAGTAGCCATCTCAGGTAGTCTGCCAGCTGGCCTTCCAGTTGATTACTATGCGAGCTTGGTAGAACTTGCTAATCAAGCTGGCAAGCATGTAGTCTTGGACTGCTCAGGTGCAGCACTTCAGGCTGTTCTTGAATCACCCCATAAACCAACAGTCATCAAACCAAATAATGAAGAATTGTCTCAGCTTCTTGGAAGAGAAGTTTCTGAGGATTTGGATGAATTAAAAGAAGTACTTCAAGAACCTTTGTTTGCAGGGATTGAATGGATTATCGTTTCACTTGGTGCCAACGGTACTTTTGCCAAACATGGTGACACTTTCTACAAGGTAGATATTCCTAGAATTCAGGTGGTAAATCCTGTTGGATCTGGAGACTCTACTGTGGCAGGAATTTCTTCAGGACTTCTTCACAAAGAATCGGATGCAGAATTACTCATCAAGGCAAATGTCCTTGGTATGCTCAATGCTCAAGAAAAAATGACTGGTCATGTCAACATGGCCAACTATCAAGCTCTATATGATCAATTAATAGTAAAAGAGGTATAAAATGGCTTTAACAGAACAAAAACGTGTACGCTTAGAAAAACTTTCTGATGAAAATGGTATCATCTCAGCTCTTGCATTTGACCAACGTGGTGCTTTGAAACGCCTCATGGTTAAACACCAAACAGAAGAACCAACTGTGGCCCAAATGGAAGAACTTAAAGTCTTGGTAGCAGATGAATTGACTAAATATGCTTCATCTATGCTTCTTGACCCTGAGTATGGACTTCCAGCAACTAAAGCTCTTGATGAAAAAGCTGGTCTTCTCCTTGCTTATGAAAAAACAGGTTATGACACAACAAGCACAAAACGCTTGCCAGACTGCTTGGATGTTTGGTCTGCAAAACGTATTAAAGAAGAAGGTGCAGATGCAGTTAAATTCTTGCTTTACTATGATGTAGATAGCTCAGACGAACTCAATCAAGAAAAACAAGCCTACATCGAACGCATCGGTTCTGAGTGTGTGGCTGAAGATATCCCATTCTTCCTTGAAATCCTTGCTTACGATGAAAAAATTGCGGATGCAGGTTCTGTAGAATACGCTAAAGTAAAACCACACAAAGTTATCGGCGCTATGAAAGTCTTTTCAGACCCACGCTTTAACATTGATGTTTTGAAAGTTGAAGTTCCTGTTAACATTAAATATGTTGAAGGCTTCGCTGAAGGTGAAGTAGTTTATACACGTGAAGAAGCAGCAGCCTTCTTCAAAGCGCAAGATGAAGCAACGAACTTGCCATACATCTACTTGAGTGCTGGTGTATCAGCTAAACTCTTCCAAGATACTCTTGTATTTGCTCATGAATCAGGTGCGAACTTTAACGGAGTTCTTTGTGGCCGTGCTACATGGGCAGGATCAGTTGAAGCTTACATCAAAGATGGTGAAGCAGCAGCTCGCGAATGGCTTCGCACAACTGGATTTGAAAACATTGACGAACTCAACAAAGTTCTTCAAAGAACAGCAACTTCATGGAAAGAACGCGTGTAAGAAAGTCCTCCTAGTTTAGGAACATGAATCTAAAAAAATTTAAAAAAAGTTGTATGTAAAGGCTTACAAAATAACTTACTTGTGCTATACTTAAATCACAAGTTAATATGAATTAGAAAGTAACTATATGAAGTATAATAAAAATAGGATATAGTTTATTTTACGAGCTAGGAAGGAAAAATACGGAAACAATATTGCCAGAATAAACTATATTTAGATGCACATTTCATTCATTGTTTTATAAAAGGAGAAGATAAACGGCTACTAAAAAGAGTTTTAAAGCGTTAGTTGTAGGACTAGGTATTGTTTCAATATTCTTATCAGCCTTACCTATGGTTAGTGGTTCTGTATTTGCAGATAGTGCCCTAACTACAGTAGATAAAGCAAATGATATTGTTTTGAATGTTGATGGGAATAAATTTTATAATGTTTCGGTTTCAGAAGATATTGTAAATGCTGGTCAAATTTTGGAAGATTATTTTTATGTAGATAAATTTGGAAATATAAATTTAAAAGGCACTCCTGAAGAGTTAGCAAAAAATATTGGTATTTCTGTACAAGAAGCAAGTTTGATGTATGGAGCTGTAAAAGAGTTACCCAACGTTTACGAAAGAGGTCCTGTAGGTTTTCGTTTCAATCTTGGTCCTCAAGTGAGGGGGATGGGTGGCTGGGCTGCTGGAGCTTTCGCTACTGGATATGCTGGATGGCATTTGAAACAATTTGCGGTTAATCCTGTTACATCTGGATTTGTTGCTGTAATAAGTGGTGCGATTGGCTGGGCTGTAAAAACTGCTGTAGAAAATTATTGGACAGTTGCTGTAGCTACAGTAGAAGTGCCGTTTGTGAACCTTGTTTACACCATAGATTTACCTTAGAGGTTATTTCTTTATGAATCATTCTTTTAAAAAAATAACTGTATTTTGTTTTATAGTTTCTTGTGTTCTTTGTTTATTAGACTTAATGAATTTTAAAAATGTAGCTACTTTTTTATTTTTCTGTCTTCCTGTTTTTGTTTTGATTTACAAAAATAAATAAAAACAGAGCCTCTGTTTGATGAATTTTAGAACATAGTTAAGTTTTAAAAAAAGTTGTATGTAAAGGTTTACAAAATAACTTACTTGTGCTATACTTAAATCACAAGTTAATACAAGGTGAGTGTTACTAAGTAATATTAGGCATGATCACAGGTGAATTAGAAATCAGCTGATTTTCTAGTTCATTTGTGGTCATTTTTTGTACTTATATACCTTTAAGATATAAAAGGAGGTTGACATGTATCGAATTCTAAATCCAATGAATCACAATGTCTCGCTTGTCAGAAATGATAAGGGAGAAGAGGTGATTGTAATTGGTAAGGGAATTGCATTCGGAAAGAAGAAGGGGGATTTGATTGCTGAAAATCAGGTTGAGAAAATCTTTCGGATGAAGACCGAAGAGTCCAGAGAAAACTTTATGGCTCTTCTCAAAGATGTTCCGCTTGATTTTATCACAGTGACCTATGAAATCATTGATAAGCTATCAAAGAAATATCATTATCCGATTCAAGAGTATCTCTATGTAACCTTGACAGATCATATTTACTGTTCTTATCAAGCTCTAACTCAAGGAAGGTACAAGGATAGTAATCTGCCAGATATTTCCGCTAAGTATCCTGTCGCTTTTCAAATCGCAAATGAAGCTTTTGAAATTTACCGTCAGAAGCTAGCAGATCATTTTCCTGAGGACGAAATTATTCGGATTGCTTATCATTTCATTAATGCTGAAGGTGAAAATGAAGTGGAACTTGTGGAGTCGATTGATAAGAGGAAAGAAATTCTCAGGAATGTTGAAGAAGTTTTAACGGACTATGCAATTCAACGAACTAAAAAGAATAACCATTTCTATGATCGCTTTATGATCCATTTGAATTATTTCTTGGATTATTTAGACAGATCTAGAGATGATAACCAATCACTTCTGGATATGGAAGATCATATTAAACAATCCTATCCAAAAGCCTTCGAGATTGGTTCCAAGATCTATGATGTGATTACGCAACATACGGGTCTTGATTTGTATAAAAGTGAACGAGTTTATCTAGTTCTACATATCCAACGTTTATTGTCATAAAAATTTATTTAAAACTATATAAGGAGAATTCTATCATGAATAGAGAAGAAGTAACATTGTTAGGTTTTGAAATCGTAGCCTATGCTGGCGATGCTCGTTCAAAACTATTGGAAGCCTTGAAGGCTGCTGAAGCTGGTGATTTTGAAAAAGCGGACGCTCTGGTAGAGGAAGCTGGTAGCTGTATTGCAGAGGCTCACCACGCGCAAACAAGTCTATTGACTAAGGAAGCTTCAGGTGAGGACTTGGCTTATAGTGTAACCATGATGCATGGCCAAGACCACTTAATGACAACTATCTTGTTAAAAGATTTGATGCATCATTTAATTGAACTCTACAAGAGAGGAGTTCAATAATGAATAAACTAATTGCATTTATCGAGAAAGGAAAGCCTTTCTTTGAAAAACTATCTCGTAATATCTATCTTCGTGCTATTCGTGATGGTTTCATTGCAGGTATGCCTGTTATTCTCTTCTCAAGTATCTTTATCTTGATTGCCTTTGTACCAAACTCATGGGGCTTTAAATGGTCTGATGAAGTTGTAGCCTTTCTGATGAAACCTTATAGCTATTCTATGGGTATTCTGGCTCTCTTGGTAGCTGGTACAACAGCTAAGTCATTGACTGACTCAGTAAACCGGAGCATGGAAAAAACCAATCAAATCAAGTATATGTCAACATTGTTGGCAGCAATTGTTGGTTTGTTGATGTTGGCAGCTGATCCTATCGAAAGTGGTCTAGCTACTGGATTCTTGGGGACAAAAGGTTTGCTTTCAGCCTTCCTTGCTGCCTTTGTTACTGTAGCCATCTATAAGGTTTGTGTTAAGAACAACGTCACTATTCGTATGCCTGACGAAGTTCCACCAAATATCTCACAAGTCTTTAAAGATGTGATTCCATTCACTCTATCTGTTGTTTCTCTTTATGCTCTTGACTTATTAGCACGTTATTTTGTTGGTTCTAGTGTGGCAGAATCAATCGGTAAATTCTTCGCACCACTCTTCTCAGCAGCAGACGGATACCTTGGTATTACCATTATCTTTGGTGCCTTTGCCTTCTTCTGGTTTGTTGGGATTCATGGTCCATCTATCGTTGAACCAGCTATCGCAGCTATTACCTATGCCAATGCCGAAGTTAACTTGAACCTTCTCCAACAAGGGATGCATGCAGACAAGATTCTTACTTCTGGTACACAAATGTTTATCGTTACCATGGGTGGTACAGGTGCGACATTGGTCGTTCCATTTATGTTCATGTGGTTGACAAAATCGAAACGTAACCGTGCAATCGGACGTGCTTCAGTAGTTCCTACCTTCTTCGGTGTAAATGAACCAATCTTGTTTGGTGCACCTCTTGTTTTGAATCCAATCTTCTTCATTCCATTTATCTTTGCTCCAATTGCAAACGTATGGATTTTCAAATTCTTTATTGAAACTCTTGGAATGAACTCATTCACTGCTAATCTACCATGGACAACTCCAGCTCCACTAGGTCTAGTTCTTGGAACTAACTTCCAAGTGCTATCATTCATTCTTGCTGCCCTTCTAATCGTGGTTGACGTTGTCATTTACTATCCATTCCTTAAGGTCTATGATGAACAAATTCTTGAAGAAGAACGTTCAGGTAAGTCTAATGATGAATTGAAAGAAAAAGTTGCTGCAAACTTCAACACTGCAAAAGCGGATGCTATTCTTGAAAAAGCGGGTGTCGATGCAGCACAAAATACCATCACTGAAGAAACAAATGTCCTCGTTCTCTGTGCAGGTGGAGGAACAAGTGGTCTCCTTGCAAATGCTTTGAATAAGGCAGCAGCAGAATACAATGTCCCTGTGAAAGCAGCAGCAGGCGGCTATGGTGCTCACCGTGAAATGTTACCAGAGTTTGATCTTGTTATCCTTGCCCCTCAAGTTGCTTCAAACTTTGAAGATATGAAAGCAGAAACAGATAAGCTCGGTATTAAACTAGCGAAAACAGAAGGCGCTCAATACATCAAATTAACTCGTGATGGAAAAGGTGCTCTTGCATTCGTACAAGCGCAATTCGATTAAGGCTAGAGACTCTGAAATAGTCTCCCATCGTTACGGAAATCGCTATGGCGAATTTCCTATTATTAATTCGTCGGTAAAAAGATATCGTTTTTACCTCCTCATGTCACAATTCGGTGACTTGGTACAAGAAGTGAGATGGAGAAGGATGGCTCACTGACTCCTCTCCTCTCACTTTTACTTTATTTAAATCAAGAAATAGGTGAAAAAAATGACAAAAACACTTCCAAAAGACTTTATTTTTGGTGGCGCAACAGCTGCTTATCAAGCAGAAGGTGCTACACATACTGATGGAAAAGGACCAGTTGCTTGGGATAAATATCTTGAGGATAACTACTGGTACACTGCCGAACCAGCTAGTGATTTTTACAATCGATATCCAGTTGACCTCAAGCTAGCAGAAGAGTATGGTGTCAATGGTATTCGAATTTCTATTGCTTGGTCACGTATTTTCCCGACTGGTTACGGCCAAGTAAATGCTAAAGGTGTTGAGTTTTATCATAATTTATTTGCAGAGTGTCACAAACGTCATGTTGAGCCTTTTGTAACTCTTCATCACTTTGACACGCCAGAAGCTCTCCACTCAAATGGAGACTTCTTAAACCGTGAAAATATCGAACATTTTGTAGACTACGCTGCCTTCTGTTTTGAAGAATTTCCAGAAGTAAACTATTGGACAACCTTTAATGAAATTGGACCAATCGGTGATGGTCAATATTTGGTTGGGAAATTCCCTCCAGGTATCCAGTACGACCTTGCCAAAGTCTTTCAATCACACCACAATATGATGGTGTCTCATGCACGCGCGGTAAAATTGTACAAAGAGAAAGGCTATAAAGGGGAAATTGGTGTTGTTCACGCCCTGCCAACTAAATATCCTCTAGATCCTGAAAATCCAGCAGATGTTCGTGCAGCTGAGTTGGAAGATATCATCCACAATAAATTCATCTTAGACGCAACTTATCTAGGTCGCTATTCAGCTGAAACCATGGAAGGTGTCAACCATATCTTATTAGTCAATGGTGGTAGTTTGGATCTTCGTGAAGAAGATTTTACAGCATTAGAAGCTGCAAAAGACTTGAATGATTTCCTAGGAATCAACTACTATATGAGTGACTGGATGGAAGCCTTTGATGGAGAAACTGAAATTATCCATAATGGTAAAGGTGAAAAAGGAAGCTCTAAGTATCAAATCAAAGGTGTTGGTCGTCGTGTAGCTCCTGACTATGTACCACGCACGGATTGGGATTGGATTATCTACCCTCAAGGTTTGTATGACCAAATCATGCGTGTGAAGAAAGATTATCCTAACTACAAGAAGATTTACATCACTGAAAATGGTCTCGGCTATAAAGATGAGTTCGTTGATAACACTGTTTACGATGATGGTCGTATTGATTACGTGAAGCAACACTTGGAGGTTTTATCTGATGCGATTGCAGATGGAGCTAATGTAAAAGGTTACTTCATTTGGTCATTAATGGATGTCTTCTCATGGTCAAACGGTTATGAGAAACGTTATGGTCTCTTCTACGTAGATTTTGAAACTCAAGAACGTTATCCTAAGAAATCAGCTCACTGGTACAAGAAAGTAGCGGAAACTCAGATTATAGACTAGTAGAATTAGTCATTAGATATAGAATTTTAGTGAGTCAAAAAGATGTTCAAAGATTTTATCCAATCTATTTATGAAAAAAAGTTTATATTATAAATTTCGAAAAATGCTCTCAAATACCGTGTTTGACGAGTGAAGAATTGAAAAGTCTTGGAAAATGGTATGTCTCGACTGGTAAAGAATGGATTTGTCATTCAGATGATGAGCTGGAAGAATTTAAAAATCTATTTTTAAATTTTATCAATCCTGAAGAATGGGATACTATCTCCTTTGATTCAGATTTTATGCCGTTTCAACAATCGTAACCAATTTCTCAAAAAAGTTAAATCTTATATTTAGTACTCTGTAAAACTCTTATCTAATCACGTTGCTTATACTCAATGAAAATCAAAGAGCAACTTTAAACTAGGAAGCGAGTCGCAGATTTCTCAATGCATAGCTTTGAGGAATTGGGCAAAAAGTCTTTGATATAGAAAAACGCATAGTATCAGGTGTTTCAACACCTGATACTATGCGTTTTATTGTGGGAAGATTTACTTTTTTTCTTCTGAAATTGAGTTGTTACCCAGGCTCTTTCAGTTTATTAAGGCTTGATGACTTTAATGTGTTTAGATAGCTTAAAAAGGATTGAATCACTTAGTTTAGAATCTGAAACAATAGTATCAAGATTTGATACATTATAAAAAGTATAAAAATCAAACTTATTGAACTTGCTATGATCTGCGAGTAAATATTTTTTATTAGAATTATTTAAAGCGATGCGTTGAGCCTCTCCCTCTTCCTCGCTAAAAGTAGCTAGAGCTCCGTTTTGAATACCATTACAGCTAACGAAAGCTTTAGAAAATTGGAGATTAGAGAGATTTTGTAGGGTCAATGTACCAACAAAAGCACCTGTAATATCGCGATAATTTCCACCTATTAAAATCAAATCTGTTAATTTTCGTTCGCTTAAAATCAGAAAAACAGGTAGACTGTTGGTTACGACGCGGATATTGTCAATAGGCAACTCACGCGCAAAAAACTCTAATGTTGTTCCTGGTCCAATGAAAATAGTTTCTCTTTCTTCTACTAGACTGCCTGCAAAATGGGCTATTTCTTGTTTTTCTGCCGTTTGGAGGGCTTGTTTTTCAATATTTGATCGCTCATTAGTCAAAAGGGAGTTGGTTCGAAGTTTTTCAGCTCCACCATGCACACGAATCAGCAAATCTTTATCAGCTAATTCCTGTAAATAGCGCCTTGCAGTCATATCTGAAACGGCTATTTCGTCCATAATCTGTTTAACTGTTATGGTTCCTTTACTATTTACTATCTCTAAAATTTTGGTTAATTTTTCTTGTTTGAGCATATTATCACCTCGTTTCCTACTACTATCTTACCATAAACTAGCTCATCATTCAAATACAAAAACAACAAAATAAAACAAAAACAAAAATATCGAGGTTTATTTTCAAAACTTTCGATATTTTTATTAAGTTATTATTTTGTTGTTTCTAGTTTACTTTTTGATGGTTAAGAGTGGTGGAGAATTATACTCAATGAAAATCAAAGAGCAAACTAGGAAGCTAGCCGCAGGCTGTACTTGAGTACGGCAAGGCGAAGCTGACGTGGTTTGAATTTGATTTTCGAAGAGTATTAGTGCAAACCGTAGTTGTAGTCATCATCTTGCATGGCTTCAACTTCGCCAAGAAGGTAACCATTTCCGACTTGAGAGAAGAAGTCATGGTTGGAAGTTCCTGTTGAAATACCGTTCATAACGATTGGGTTGACATCTTCAGCTGAATCTGGGAAAAGTGGATCTTGTCCCATGTTCATGAGAGCTTTATTGGCATTGTAGCGAAGGAAGGTTTTAACCTCTTCAGTCCAACCAACACCGTCATAAAGACTCTCTGTGTAGCCTTCTTCATTTTCATAAAGAGTATAGAGTAGGTCGTACATCCATTCTTTGAGTTTTTCTTGCTCTTCTTCAGGTAATTCATTGAAACCAAGTTGGAATTTGTAACCAATGTAGGTTCCGTGAACAGACTCGTCACGAATAATCAATTTAATGATTTCTGCAACGTTGGCAAGTTTGTTGTTACCGAGATAGTAGAGGGGAGTGAAGAAACCAGAGTAGAAGAGGAAGGTTTCGAGGAAGACGCTGGCAACTTTCTTTTCAAGTGGGCTGCCGTTTAGGTAGATTTCGTTGACAATCTCAGCCTTCTTTTGTAGGTAAGGATTGGTATTGGTCCATTCGAAAATTTCTTCAATCTCAGCCTTAGTATTCAAGGTAGAAAAGATTGATGAGTAAGATTTAGCGTGGACAGATTCCATAAATTGGATGTTATTGAAGACAGCTTCCTCATGTGGTGTACGGATGTCTGCGCGAAGGGCTTGAACCCCAGTTTCAGATTGCATAGTGTCAAGAAGGGTTAAACCACCAAAAACTTTTCCGACCAAGTCTTTCTCTTTGTTAGATAGCTTTCTCCAGTCATCCAAGTCGTTTGATAAGGGAATACGTGTATCGAGCCAAAATTGCTCCGTCAGTTTTTCCCAAGTTGATTTGTCGATGACATCTTCGATGGCATTCCAGTTAATGGCTTTGTAGTAAGTTTCCATTTAAAATCTCTTTCTGTGTTTAGTATTGCGAACTCACAATTATTTCTACTTTACCATAATTCTATAGGAGTATCGCACAAAAAGTCGGAAGCCCGACTTTTAAAATGTTACATAAATTATGTTATGACATAGTAGATTTGATTTTATCAGTGCTGCTTAGGGAAAAATAGTGTTTCTATGCTAGAAACTAAATCACACAGCTTTCACATTGGTTGGCGCCGACTTCTCCACCGTCATCTGTAAAGGTACGGACGTAGTAGATAGACTTGATTCCCTTGTTAAAGGCATAGTTACGAAGGATGGACAAGTCACGTGTCGTTTGTTTATTTTCCCTCTTCCATTCGTAAAGGCCTTTTGGAATGTCACTGCGCATGAAGAGGGTGAGTGAAAGTCCTTGATCCACGTGTTCAGTCGCAGCAGCGTAAACATCGATGACTTTACGCATATCCATATCGTAGGCAGAAGTGTAGTAAGGAATGGTTTCTGTAGACAAGCCAGCAGCAGGGTAATAGATTTTACCAATTTTCTTCTCTTGGCGTTCTTCGATACGTTGCGTAATCGGGTGGATAGAAGCAGAAACGTCGTTGATATAGCTGATAGAACCATTTGGCGCTACAGCAAGGCGATTTTGGTGGTAAAGACCATCTTCTTGAACCTTGTCGCGAAGTTCAGCCCAATCAGCAACACCAGGGATAAAGACATTTTTGAAGAGTTCTTTAACACGGTCTGATGTTGGAACAAATTCACCAGTTACATACTTGTCAAAGTAACTTCCGTTAGCATAGTCTGATTTTTCAAAGTTGTGGAAGGTAATACCACGTTCACGTGCAATATTGTTTGACTCTACCAAGGTCCAGTAGTTCATAAGCATAAAGTAGATGCTTGTAAATTCAACAGACTCAGGTGAACCATATTCAATGAGTTGTTGGGCAAGGTAGCTGTGCAGTCCCATGGCACCGAGACCAAAGGTGTGGGCTTGGCTATTTCCATGGTCAATCGTTGGTACAGCTACGATATGTGAACTATCTGTAACGAAAGTAAGGGCACGAACCATAGCACGGATAGAACGACCAAAATCAGGTGAAGTCATCATGTTAACCACGTTGGTTGAACCCAGGTTACATGAAACATCTGTTCCCATTTGAAGGAATTCTTGAGCATCGTTGATCAAGCTTGGTTCTTGAACTTGAAGAATCTCAGAACACAAGTTACTCATGATAATCTTTCCATCAACAGGATTTGCACGGTTAGCCGTATCGATGTTGACTACATAAGGATAGCCAGACTCTTGTTGCAATTTAGAGATTTCAGTTTCCAAATCCCGCGCCTTGATTTTTGTCTTGCGAATATTTGGATTTGCGACCAATTCATCGTATTTTTCAGTAATGTCGATGTAATTGAATGGCACACCGTATTCTTTTTCTACAGAGTAAGGGCTGAAGAGGTACATTTCTTCATTTTTACGAGCCAATTCGTAGAATTTATCAGGTACTACAACACCAAGTGATAGAGTCTTGACACGTACTTTTTCATCAGCGTTTTCTTTCTTAGTTGAAAGGAAAGCGATGATATCTGGGTGAAAGACGTTGAGGTAGACAACACCAGCACCTTGACGTTGCCCCAATTGGTTGGAGTAAGAGAAGCTGTCTTCAAAAAGCTTCATAACAGGAACGACACCTGAAGCAGCTCCTTCATAGCCTTTGATAGGTGCACCAGCTTCACGAAGGTTGCTGAGGGTAATTCCCACACCACCACCAATACGTGAAAGTTGAAGAGCTGAGTTGATAGAACGCCCGATAGAGTTCATATCATCCGTCACTTGGATTAGGAAACAAGATACCAACTCCCCACGACGAGCACGTCCAGCATTCAAGAAGGAAGGAGTAGCAGGTTGGTAGCGTTGGTGGATGATTTCATTGGCAATATCGATTGCAACAGCTTCATTCCCATCAGCGAAATAAAGGGCATTGAAGAAGACACGGTCTTCCATATTTTCAAGATAGTATTCACCGTCATTAGTCTTTAAGGCATATTGATTGTAAAATTTATAAGCTGCCATGAATGACTTGAATTGGAAGTTTTGGTCTTTGATAAATTGAGCTAATTCTTCCAAGAACTCTGGACGGTATTTCTTGATAAAGGCTGTTTCGATGTAGTTGTGTTCAATGAGGTAATTGATTTTGTCTTTGATTGAATCAAAAACCATAGTGTTTGGAACTACATTTTCTTTAAAGAAAGCATCCAAGGCTTCCTTGTCTTTATGAAGCATGATTTGTCCATTAACAGGACGGTTAATTTCGTTATTAAGACGGAAGTAAGTCACGTCTTCAAGATGTTTTAATCCCATAAAATTTCCCTTATCTAATTACAAAAGAAAGGCTTCTAAGTTAGCCCTAAAAGCAGTTTCTTCTGGATGATGTACTAAGATTATGCTAATTGTTTCAGTTTTCCTGGTTGGAAACCTGAAAAGACTTCAGTTGGTGTTTGGATAACAGGAGCTGCGCTAAAACCGAGCTCTTTAACTTGATCGACGTACTCAGGTTGCTCATCAAGATTGATTTCACGATAAGAGACATTATTACTGTCCAAGAAACGCTTGGTCATTTTACATTGGACACAATTGTTTTTAGAATAAACGGTTACCATTGTGTAACTCCTCTTCAAAATTTAATACTATCTTAGTATATCAGAAAATAAAATTTTGTCAATGATTTGAACTAAATATAGTGGTGTTCTTTTGTTGTTTTTATATATAAACACAATATATAGTGTTTGTATTGTGAAATAGCAATGATTATCCTATAAATTGTTTTTAAAGAAACTATATCCTGTGTTTTGTTATCTAGGATAGAAGATTTTCAGCAAGTTATCTGAAAGGAAATTGAAGGAAAATCCAGAAAATGCTTGAAAAAAATCCTAGAAGATGGTATAATACTAAATTGTAAGGGTTATCACATATAACTCAAAAAAAGAAAGAACAAAAGGAGAGTCAAACTATGGCTTCTAAAGATTTCCACGTAGTGGCAGAAACAGGTATTCACGCACGTCCAGCAACATTGTTGGTACAAACTGCTAGCAAATTTGCTTCAGATATCACTCTTGAGTACAAAGGTAAATCAGTTAACCTTAAATCAATTATGGGTGTTATGAGTCTTGGTGTTGGCCAAGGTGCTGACGTAACTATCTCAGCTGAAGGTGCAGATGCAGATGACGCTATCGCTGCAATCTCAGAAACAATGGAAAAAGAAGGATTGGCATAAGGGAAATGACAGAAATGCTTAAAGGAATCGCAGCATCTGACGGTGTTGCAGTTGCAAAAGCATATCTACTCGTTCAGCCGGATTTGTCATTTGAGACTATTACAGTCGAAGATACAAACGCAGAAGAAGCTCGCCTTGATGCCGCTCTACAGGCATCACAAGACGAGCTTTCTGTTATTCGCGAGAAAGCAGTAGGTACGCTCGGTGAAGAAGCAGCTCAAGTTTTTGATGCTCACTTAATGGTTCTTGCTGACCCAGAAATGATCAGCCAAATCAAGGAAACTATCCGTGCGAAGAAAGTGAATGCAGAAGCAGGTCTGAAAGAAGTTACAGATATGTTTATCACTATCTTTGAAGGCATGGAAGACAACCCATACATGCAAGAACGCGCAGCGGATATCCGCGACGTGACAAAACGTGTATTGGCAAACCTTCTTGGTAAAAAATTGCCAAACCCAGCTTCTATCAATGAAGAAGTGATTGTGATTGCGCATGACTTGACTCCTTCAGATACAGCTCAATTGGACAAAAACTTTGTAAAAGCTTTTGTAACCAACATTGGTGGACGTACAAGCCACTCAGCTATCATGGCACGTACACTTGAAATTGCTGCTGTATTAGGTACAAATAACATCACTGAAATCGTTAAAGACGGTGACATCCTTGCTGTTAACGGGATCACTGGAGAAGTGATTATCAACCCAACAGATGAACAAGCGGCAGAATTTAAAGCAGCTGGTGAAGCCTATGCGAAACAAAAAGCTGAATGGGCACTTTTGAAAGATGCTCAAACAGTGACTGCTGACGGTAAACACTTCGAGTTGGCTGCTAATATCGGTACTCCAAAAGACGTTGAAGGTGTTAACAACAACGGTGCAGAAGCTGTTGGACTTTACCGTACAGAGTTCTTGTACATGGATTCTCAAGACTTCCCAACTGAAGATGAGCAGTATGAAGCATACAAGGCTGTTCTTGAAGGAATGAACGGTAAACCTGTTGTCGTTCGTACAATGGATATCGGTGGAGATAAGGAACTTCCTTACTTCGATATGCCTCACGAAATGAACCCATTCCTTGGATTCCGTGCTCTTCGTATCTCTATCTCTGAGACTGGAGATGCTATGTTCCGCACACAAATCCGTGCTCTTCTTCGTGCGTCTGTTCACGGTCAATTGCGTATCATGTTCCCAATGGTTGCGCTCTTGAAAGAATTCCGTGCAGCGAAAGCAGTCTTTGATGAAGAAAAAGCAAACCTTCTTGCTGAAGGTGTTGCAGTTGCGGATAACATCCAAGTTGGTATCATGATCGAGATTCCTGCAGCGGCTATGCTTGCAGACCAATTTGCTAAAGAAGTTGACTTCTTCTCAATTGGTACAAACGACTTGATCCAATATACAATGGCAGCAGACCGTATGAACGAACAAGTTTCATACCTTTACCAACCATACAACCCATCAATCCTACGCTTGATTAACAATGTGATCAAAGCAGCTCACGCTGAAGGTAAATGGGCTGGTATGTGTGGTGAGATGGCTGGTGACCAACAAGCTGTTCCACTTCTTGTCGGAATGGGCTTGGATGAGTTCTCTATGTCAGCAACATCTGTACTTCGTACACGCAGCTTGATGAAGAAACTCGACACAGCTAAGATGGAAGAGTACGCAAACCGTGCCCTTACAGAATGCTCAACAATGGAAGAAGTTCTTGAACTTCAAAAAGAATACGTTAATTTTGATTAATCGAAAAGTCCCTGCAACTCAGTTACAGGGATTTTTTTGATATTTTAAAAAGAATTTTCAAGAAAATCTTTCTTATAGAAAGTCCAACCTTGAAAAAGTAGTGGTCAGAACAAAAAATACTTAAATGGTTCATAAAATTCTTGACAAGTTGGATATTTAGGAGTAAACTATTAACCAGTTAAGTAATAGAGAGGAGTTTCTGCAATTTAGAAATGAATTGCAACTAGAAATATCAAATAGAAAGAGAGTTTCGATGAAAATTAATAAGAAATACCTTGTTGGTTCTGCGGCAGCTTTGATTTTAAGTGTTTGTTCTTACGAGTTGGGACTGTATCAAGCTAGAACGGTTAAGGAAAATAATCGTGTTTCCTATATAGATGGAAAACAAGCGACGCAAAAAACGGAGAATTTGACTCCTGATGAGGTTAGCAAGCGTGAAGGAATCAATGCTGAGCAAATCGTCATCAAGATAACAGACCAAGGCTATGTCACTTCACATGGCGACCACTATCATTATTACAATGGTAAGGTTCCTTATGACGCTATCATCAGTGAAGAATTACTCATGAAAGATCCAAACTATAAGCTAAAAGATGAGGATATTGTTAATGAGGTCAAGGGTGGATATGTTATCAAGGTAGATGGAAAATACTATGTTTACCTTAAGGATGCTGCCCACGCGGATAACGTCCGTACAAAAGAGGAAATCAATCGACAAAAACAAGAGCATAGTCAACATCGTGAAGGTGGAACTCCAAGAAACGATGGTGCTGTTGCCTTGGCACGTTCGCAAGGACGCTATACTACAGATGATGGTTATATCTTTAATGCTTCTGATATCATAGAGGATACTGGTGATGCTTATATCGTTCCTCATGGAGATCATTACCATTACATTCCTAAGAATGAGTTATCAGCTAGCGAGTTGGCTGCTGCAGAAGCCTTCCTATCTGGTCGAGGAAATCTGTCAAATTCAAGAACCTATCGCCGACAAAATAGCGATAACACTTCAAGAACAAACTGGGTACCTTCTGTAAGCAATCCAGGAACTACAAATACTAACACAAGCAACAACAGCAACACTAACAGTCAAGCAAGTCAAAGTAATGACATTGATAGTCTCTTGAAACAGCTCTACAAACTGCCTTTGAGTCAACGACATGTAGAATCTGATGGCCTTGTCTTTGATCCAGCACAAATCACAAGTCGAACAGCTAGAGGTGTTGCAGTGCCACACGGAGATCATTACCACTTCATCCCTTACTCTCAAATGTCTGAATTGGAAGAACGAATCGCTCGTATTATTCCCCTTCGTTATCGTTCAAACCATTGGGTACCAGATTCAAGGCCAGAACAACCAAGTCCACAACCGACTCCGGAACCTAGTCCAGGCCCGCAACCTGCACCAAATCTTAAAATAGACTCAAATTCTTCTTTGGTTAGTCAGCTGGTACGAAAAGTTGGGGAAGGATATGTATTCGAAGAAAAGGGCATCTCTCGTTATGTCTTTGCGAAAGATTTACCATCTGAAACTGTTAAAAATCTTGAAAGCAAGTTATCAAAACAAGAGAGTGTTTCACACACTTTAACTGCTAAAAAAGAAAATGTTGCTCCTCGTGACCAAGAATTTTATGATAAAGCATATAATCTGTTAACTGAGGCTCATAAAGCCTTGTTTGAAAATAAGGGTCGTAATTCTGATTTCCAAGCCTTAGACAAATTATTAGAACGCTTGAATGATGAATCGACTAATAAAGAAAAATTGGTAGATGATTTATTGGCATTCCTAGCACCAATTACCCATCCAGAGCGACTTGGCAAACCAAATTCTCAAATTGAGTATACTGAAGACGAAGTTCGTATTGCTCAATTAGCTGATAAGTATACAACGTCAGATGGTTACATTTTTGATGAACATGATATAATCAGTGATGAAGGAGATGCATATGTAACGCCTCATATGGGCCATAGTCACTGGATTGGAAAAGATAGCCTTTCTGATAAGGAAAAAGTTGCAGCTCAAGCCTATACTAAAGAAAAAGGTATCCTACCTCCATCTCCAGACGCAGATGTTAAAGCAAATCCAACTGGAGATAGTGCAGCAGCTATTTACAATCGTGTGAAAGGGGAAAAACGAATTCCACTCGTTCGACTTCCATATATGGTTGAGCATACAGTTGAGGTTAAAAACGGTAATTTGATTATTCCTCATAAGGATCATTACCATAATATTAAATTTGCTTGGTTTGATGATCACACATACAAAGCTCCAAATGGCTATACCTTGGAAGATTTGTTTGCGACGATTAAGTACTACGTAGAACACCCTGACGAACGTCCACATTCTAATGATGGATGGGGCAATGCCAGTGAGCATGTGTTAGGCAAGAAAGACCACAGTGAAGATCCAAATAAGAACTTCAAAGCGGATGAAGAGCCAGTAGAGGAAACACCTGCTGAGCCAGAAGTCCCTCAAGTAGAGACTGAAAAAGTAGAAGCCCAACTCAAAGAAGCAGAAGTTTTGCTTGCGAAAGTAACGGATTCTAGTCTGAAAGCCAATGCAACAGAAACTCTAGCTGGTTTACGAAATAATTTGACTCTTCAAATTATGGATAACAATAGTATCATGGCAGAAGCAGAAAAATTACTTGCGTTGTTAAAAGGAAGTAATCCTTCATCTGTAAGTAAGGAAAAAATAAACTAATGAAAAATGAAAGTCTCGATAAAGAGGCTTTCATTTTTATTATGTATATATGTAAAATTCTTGACAAGCAATATTAAAAAGAGTAAACTATTAACTAGTTAATTAACCGGTTTATTACTTTATAGTGAATCAAATATACTTAAGAAAAGAGGAAAGAATGAAAATTAATAAAAAATATCTAGCAGGTTCAGTGGCAGTCCTTG
>OBCO01000500.1_pt1 | contig 20648 bp, 19 predicted proteins | sample 1495971 | NCBI WGS metagenome assembly OBCO01 (sample SAMN04168690, study PRJEB22393) | synthetic metagenome | isolation source: purchased from BEI Resources HM-276D | reverse complement strand
ATGAGCATGGAACTGGAAGAGCTTAGCCCCAGTGCCCTGATAGGGCCGCAACAGGATGTGGAGTCCATCGAACGGTGGGCGGAGCGCAACGGCATCAGCTACGGCACCGCTCGCGCCTGGGTTTACCGGGGTGTGCTGCCGTCGGTGAAGCTGGGGAAGCTGCGCATGGTGAATAGCGCGCTGCTGCGTACCTGGCTGTTGGAACAGGAATGGAGTGCCTGATATGCGCTACCTCGTAGAGATTTGCACCTTCCACGGCCCGACACGGCAACGTCGCTGGCATCGCGTCCATCAGGGCGGTTCCCGCGTGGAATGCCAACGCTGGGTCGAAGAGTTGGTGGCTGTCTTCCCGACTGAAGAAGAAGCTCGCCGCTCCTTCGGCCTGACCCGCGAACGCGCTCGGCAGGTGTACCGCATCCGTGGGGTGAGGGCATGAACCATGGCCGCCAGTCCCTACTACCTACGCCAAACCCACGCCCCGGACTGCGCCTGCTCTGTGTGCTGGTCCGCAAGGCAGGTCATCCCATTGCACAGCCCGTCGCCGTGTCCAGACTGTCGGCCCCCTGGGCTGCCCTATCTGGAAGGTGGCCGCTGGCTCTGCCGTCCCCGTTCCTTCTGCGCGAAACACGACCCGTCCCGGCGTCCGCCGAAGTACTGGCACGTTGTGTACGACAGCGGGAAGCCCACGCCCTTTGTGCCCGTGCGCGAAGCATTCCAACTGGAGGGCTGAACCATGCTTGCTAAGACCCTGAAAGCGCTGCTCCTGCTCTGCCTGATCCAGGCCGCCCGCACCGTGGCCGATCCGGTCAAGGGCCGCGCTCCCGGCTCGTCGGAACAGCCTCACCGTTCCGGCGAACGGAAGCACGGGCGGAGCGCACCCTTGAACGCCTCCCCCCTGAAACAGCCTCCGCTGGGGAGTGTGGGGCAGCTTCTCCGCCCCGCGCTCCCGAGCCCTCGGCGGCAAGAGCGGGATGACAAGGGCAGAGCCCTTGGTGTTGCTCTGCGGGTTCCAAGGGGAAGCGTTCCCCTTGGCCGTCGGAGACGACGTTGCGATAGGGATCGTTCCCCGAATGGGCCGAGACGAACACCCGTGGTTGGCTTGGTTCGCTAGCGAATAGAGCCCGGCCCGAAGGGATCGCCCGACAAATCACTTTCACCCAACACCGCTGAATGAAGGCGAAACAGCCGAATTTGCAGCAGCGGGACAACTCACGCCGAAAAAGGCGAATTGAAGGAGAAACACCGATGAACATGTTTGCAACCCAAGGCGGCGTCGTCGAACTGTGGGTCACCAAGACCGACACCTATACCTCGACCAAGACCGGGGAAATCTACGCCTCGGTCCAATCCATCGCCCCGATCCCGGAAGGTGCCCGTGGCAACGCCAAGGGATTCGAGATCAGCGAATACAACATCGAGCCGACCCTGCTGGACGCCATCGTCTTCGAAGGCCAGCCGGTGCTCTGCAAGTTCGCCAGCGTGGTCCGTCCGACCCAAGACCGTTTCGGCCGGATCACCAATACCCAGGTCCTAGTGGATCTGCTGGCCGTGGGCGGCAAGCCGATGGCGCCGACCGCCCAAGCCCCGGCCCGCCCGCAAGTGCAGGCCCAAGCCCCGCGCCCGGCCCAGCAGCCGCAGGGCCAGGACAAACAAGACAAGACCCCGGACGCCAAGGCGTAAGCCCTAGGAGGCCGCGATGCTCCGCTATCTCTCGCTGTTCGCGGTAGGTCTGGCCACCGGCTACGCCTGGGGCTGGATCGACGGCCTAGCGGCCTCCCTGGCTGTTTGAGGACTGATCGCTATGTCAGGCGTTGTCGCTGTGCAGGTGTGTACCGCGTGGACCTCGACCCCCGAGGGCTTCATGGCGTGTCGCGAACTCGCATGGCAACAGGCCTACCTGATTCCGCCAGAGGCCGCTGGATACGTGGACATCCTGGTCAACGGTGGTTTCTCCCCGGAAGCCTTCGGCATCGGTGCCGCTGGCGTCCTGGGATCGTTCGTGACGGGGCTTTTGATTGGCTGGGTCGCGTCACTTCTTCGTAAAGCCAAGTAGAGAGGAAACACCATGAAAGCAATGAAGCAACGCATCGCCAAGTTCAGCCCGGTCGCCTCGTTCCGCAACCTGTGCATCGCCGGTTCCGTCACTGCCGCGACTTCGCTGCCGGCCTTCGCCGGGGTGATCGACACCAGCGCGGTGGAATCGGCGATCACCGATGGCCAGGGCGATATGAAGGCCATTGGCGGCTACATCGTCGGCGCCCTGGTGATCCTGGCCGTTGCCGGCCTGATCTACAGCATGTTGCGCAAGGCGTAACGGGTGCTCTGGTCGGTGTGGTTGGGGGCGTTCTTCGCCGGCGCCTTCATCACCGGGTACCGGACCGGCGAATTCTTCTAACCGAACAGACCGAGGCGGAAGCCCCCTCCGGAGTTTCCGGCAGGGGGCTTTTTTGTGTGGGGTCTTACGATGAAGTTTGCGAGCCTGATTCTGATGCTTCTCTTTGCCACGGTGGCGAGGGCTGAGGATTACTACTGGAAAATTCAGTCACTGCCTGAACGCTTTTCTTCGCCCTCGGCAGCTTGCGCGGCGTGGGCCAAAGCCACGGGACGCCCTGGGGAGTTCACCTTCACCGGGTCTATGAAAGCCCGTGACCAGACCTCGTTTTGGTGCGAGTTCACGAACAACGAAACCGGCAAGACTGCTGCCGGGTATGGTCCTGCCGGACGCTATGGCGATAGCTGTCCCGAGGGGACGGAATACGATAAGGCGACCGGGGTTTGTAAGTCGCCTCCGCAAGAATGCAAGGAAGGCGAACTGTTCCCGGCCAAAGGCCCGGACTCTCCCGTGGTTACCTCGGGAGGCCGTAACTATGTCGGTGACGGCGGCGCCCCGACCGCCTGCTATCAAAGCTGTGAGTATGGCGGCAATCCCAGCCCGGCCAGTTGCTATCTGGTCAAAGGCTCCACCACGACCGGCTTCTGCAATTACATCCTCAAGGGCACCGGACAGAATTGCGGTGCCGATTCCTACACCTTCTCCCAGACCGGCGATTCGCTGAACCCGCCCGACACTCCGAACACCGATCCTTCCGACCCGAACGACCCCGGCTGCCCGCCCGGCTGGTCGTGGTCGGGAACTACCTGCGTCAAGGCCCCGACCGATCCCACGGATCCAACCGACCCGACCACGCCGGGCAGTGACGGCGGCGGCGATGGCAATGGCGGTGGAAACAATAACGGCGGCGGCAATGACGGCGGCACCGGCAATGGCGGCGACGGCAGCGGGGGAGGGGACGGCAACGGCGGGGGCGATGGTAGCGGCGACGGTGACGGCAGCGGCACGGGCGGCGATGGCAACGGCACCTGCGACCCGGCGAAAGAGAACTGCTCCACCGGCCCCGAAGGCCCCGGCGGCGAACTCAAGGAGCCCACGCCCGGCACCTGGGATGACGCCATCGCCACCTGGGAAAAGAAGGTCGAGGACGCCAAGCAAGAACTCAAGACCAAGGTGAAGGCCAACGTCGATCAGATGAAGGGCGCCTTCGACCTCAACCTGGCGGAAGGCGGCGGGCAACTGCCCTGCGAGTCCATGACCATTTGGGGCAAGTCCTACTCCCTCTGTATCTCCGACTACGCCGGCCAACTCTCCAGCCTGCGCGTGGCGCTGCTGCTGATGGCCGCGCTGATCGCCGCCCTCATTCTGCTGAAGGACTGACCCTATGGAATGGCTCTCCGGTTTTCTCGATCAGATCATCGCCTTCTTCCAGTGGATCTGGGACTTCTTCGCCCAAGGCATCTATGACTTCGTGCGCGACGGCCTGGTGGTCGCCACCAAGGCGTCGATGTACGCCGCGCTCCAGACCCTGATCCTGCTGATCGATGTCAGCTACACCGCCGCCCGCGAACTGATCGACAGCCTTGGCGTGCCGCAGATGATCCGCAGCATGTATGCCGCGCTGCCGGGTCCGATTGCGGCGGGGCTGGCCTTCTTCGGCGTGCCGCAGGCGCTGAACATCATCATGGTCGCGGCGGCGACGCGCTTCTGCATGCGCTTCGTGCCGTTCATTGGGAGGTGATCCGTGTCGATCAAGATCCACCACGGCCCCAATGGCTCCTACAAGACCTCCGGCGCGATCCAGGATGACGCCGTGCCCGCGCTGAAAGACGGGCGGGTGATCATCACCAACGTGCGCGGCTTCACCCTGGAGCGGGCCTATCAGGTCTTTCCGGACCTGCCCAACACGGCGGAAATCATCAACCTCGATCTGGAGTCGCTGGAAGACCTCGAAAAGATGCGCACGTGGTTTCAGTGGGCGCCCCGCGGTGCCTTCCTGATCTTCGACGAAACCCAACTGCTGTTTCCCAAATCCTGGCGGGAAAAAGACCTCGAGCGCTTCGACTACCCCGGTGGACCGGAAGCGGCCCACGCGGCCGACCGCCCCATGGGCTGGCTCGACGCCTGGACCCGGCATCGGCATTTCAACTGGGACATTGTCCTCACCACGCCGAACATCTCCTACATCCGCGACGATATCCGCATGACCTGCGAGATGGCCTACAAGCATTCCAACCTCGCGGTGATCGGCATCCCTGGCCGCTACAAGGAGGCCCAGCATGACGCCCAACTCAACCGTCCGCCCGCCGATGGCACCATCATCGAGTACAAGCGGATCCGAAAGCAGACCTTCGCCCTCTACCAGTCCACGGCCACCGGCAAGACCCAGGACACCAAGGCGGGCAAGAGCCTCTTCCGGTCGCCTAAGCTGGTTCTTCTACTGGCATTGCTGGCCGGCACTATTGGCTTTGTCTGGTATATGGGGCCTCTGCGCACGATTGGCGCTCCGGCTGCTGCGACACCTGCCGACGCTCCTGGCGACCCTGCTCAAGCCCCTGCTGCGCCCGCTGCTGTGGCTGCTCCAACGCGTCCTGCTGCGAATAGCTTTCTTCCTCCTGGGCTTGTACCTGATGGGCCTGCTGCTGCGCCTGTTGATCTGAACGCCCATCCCTTCGCCGATCGGCGGATCTCCATCCTTGCCCACGCCTACCGCAAGTCGCGGGGCGACATTTACATGTTCGCCCTGGACGATCCCACGGGCCGGCGCCTGGAACTCACCAGTTGGCAACTGATCGGCTCCGGCTACCGGGTAACGCCCAAGGGCGAGTGCGTCGTAGAGCTTCGCTATGAGGAGTGGAAACAGACCGTCACCTGTACCGGGAGGCAGCCCGGCGCGGTGGCCAGCATCGTTCCGGCAGCGCCTGTTGCCGCCTCCGCAGACGCACCGGCCAGGGGGCAGTCGCCGCTGACCATCGTCCCCGATTCCGAATACGCCTCGCGGCCCTGGAGGCAGAAATGATCGATTGGGAATTCCTCGCCCCGGTGGCGATGGGCTGGGCGCTGCATCACTGGTGGACGGTGATGACGGCGCTAGCGGCGGTAGGGGTGCCGCCATGAGGGGCGGGCCGCGCCGCCGGCCGGGAGCGCAAGGCATGAGCGATAGGCCGAAGGCGCGGCCGACGCCCCTGTAACACGTCAGATAAGCCACCTATTGCGGTTTCAATTCGTACCAATTTGGATCGTTAAAGATGAAGAAAATCAGCCATCAAATTCGCGTCAGTATCGAGTCGGACGGTCAGGTCTTGGAAAGCCCGAAAGGGCGGTTGTTCTTCGACGACACCACGGCTCAATTCACCGACCTGTCAGGCGTGCGCATTCTGCGGTGCGGCGTGGATACGGTGCGGCAGTTGTACAACGGCAAACTCCGGCCGGAAGTCATGGCGCTGTTTGACCTCTCGGTGGATGTGGTCGAGTTCGCCGGCTACGAGTGGTCCAAGGGCCGCATCGGTCGCGACTCCGGCTATCAGTACCGCCTGCAGAACGCTGAAATGGGTCTGATCCTGCTAATCAAGAATCACAACATCAAGGTCGACACCATTGGCTCGCACCTCAAGATCGAAGTGTCGCCTCACGCCCTCGATGGCGCCGATCCGCGCATCCTCCAGGGCGTGCTGGATGATTTGGCCGCTGCCGTGCTGAGTCACTGCGAAACCAACCAAGCCGCTGTGCATATCGCCTTGGACGTGCAGGGCTGGAAACCGCCTCGCGATCTGGTGGACCGCATGCATTGTCGCTCGCGTCGGGTGCGACAAATCAGTGGGATCGAGCGTATCGAATTCGACGGCAACGCCTCGGTCTACGGGCGTGGCGAGACGTACATGTTCGGCTCGGCCAACGGCCTGCAACTGTCGATCTATAACAAGACCCTCCAGGCTCGGGCCACCGACAAGCTCGACTATTGGGAAAGCGTGTGGGCGACCCTGAACGGGGATCCGTTCGGCGATGGCGACCCGGCCTATAACCCCCTGGAAACGGTGTGGCGGCTCGAATTCCGTTTCCATCACTCCATCGTCCAGCAATTCTCCGAAGGCTCGCGTATGGCCTCGGGGGAGGTCATTGGCTGCCGCACCTATGAGGGCCTCTGCCCGCATCTGCAAGGACTGTGGAACTACGCCTGCGAAAGCTTCAAGCTGCTGAGCCGGACAGCGGTCTACGATCCGTTCTGGAGCCTGATCAGCCAGGACGCTCGCGTCCAGGTCGAGTGCGATCCGCTGATCGAGCGCACCGAGTATCGGCGCTACTACAAGACCGCCAAGGGCTTCAGCGGGCGCAACTGCGAGATGTTCCTCGGCCAGTTCGTGAGCCTGATCGCGCGGGAGCGTGTCCCGGCAAAAAAGGCGATTGAGTCCGCCCGTAAACTGGAGTTCTGGCACGTTATCGAAGACCACTATCTCGCCAAGGGTTGGACTCGTCGCGATCTGGAAAGGCACATACACAAGCTGATGTGTGATCGGTATCTGCGGCGGGGGTATGCCGTCTAATGTCGATCACCAAGCTCCCCGATGGCCGTTGGTTCGTCGATGTAGAACCGATCAAGGGCAAGCGCTTTCGCAAACGGTTCAAGACCAAGATGGAGGCGCAGCAATTCGAGGCCACCGCGCGTCAGAAGTGTGCGGAAAACCCCTGCTGGACGCTCAGGCCGAAGGACCGTCGGCGTCTCTCGGAGTTGGTCGAACTCTGGTATGAACTGCACGGCCAGACCCTGAGCAACGGGCATCGTTGTGTGGCGATTCTGCGGTTGGTGGCAAAGGACCTGGGCGACCCGGTCGCTGTCTCCCTGGAGCCTGCGAAAGTGGCTCGGTTGCGTAGCCGGCAGATAGCCAATGGCATGTCGGGCAAGACCGCGAATAACCGTCTTGGCTACCTCAAGTCCATGTACAACGAATTGCGTCAACTCGGCGTCATTGACTATGAGAATCCGGTAGGGCGCATGCGGCCGCTCAAGCTTCAGGAAAGACCGCTGTCGTACCTGACCAAGCATCAGGTGTCCGAACTGCTTACGGCCCTGGATGCGCGCACCACGTCGCCACATCCGAAGATGGTCGCTCGTATCTGCCTCGCGACAGGGGCTCGATGGGGTGAGGCTCAGGCGCTGACGCCGGAACGTCTGAAAGGTAATACGGTGATCTTCGCTAACACCAAGTCCAAGCGTGTGCGCTCGGTGCCGATCTCGGAAGAATTGGGCGCCGACCTTCGCCGGCATTGGCAGACCCACGGGCCGTTCACGAACTGCCTTGGCGTGTTCCGCCTGGTGCTGCTGTCGACCTCGATCAAGCTGCCGAAGGGGCAGGCCAGCCACGTACTGCGCCACACGTTCGCCAGTCACTTCATCATGAACGGCGGGCACATCGTGACCCTACAGCACATCCTGGGGCACGCCTCGTTGTCGATGACGATGCGATATGCGCACCTCTCCCAAGACCACCTATCTGAGGCTGTTCGATTCAACCCGCTCATAGGTTGAAGGCTGCGGGGGGCGACAGAGGGAAAGAAAAATAGACTTGAGGTGGTTCAAATTCGGTCTGAATTCGGATTATGATGTTGGAGCCGACGGTAGACAGACTGCCGACGCGCGAATCCCACTCGTCGCCTGGATATGGAGCGTGGTGGAGTTCGAACACCGTAGAACCTGAGTTCCAGGCCTTAAGTGTTCCCACAGCAATGGAGGTACCGGCTCATGCGAGTCGAGACAATTAGTTATTTGAAACGTCATGCGGCTGACCTGGACTTATCCGAGCCAATGGTCGTCACGCAGAACGGTGTTCCTGCCTATGTGGTTGAGTCATATGCTGAGCGGAAGCAGCGCGATGAAGCAATTGCGCTGGTGAAGTTGCTTGCGATTGGCTCCCGCCAGTACGCAGAAGGCAAGCATCGCTCTGTTGATGATTTGAAAGCTCGCCTTTCCAGGAGGTTCGCTCAGCCAGAATAAGGAGGTTTAATGTCCCCGGTCGTCATTCGTTTTACTGATACCGCAGAGCAAAGCATCGAAGACCAAGTCCACCACTTGGCTCCATTCCAAGGTGAACAGGCTGCACTCCAGTCAGTACTGAGCCTTTTGGATGAGATTGAAGAGAAGATTTCACTTGCACCTAAAGGTTACCCAGTCAGCCAGCAGGCGAGTCTTCTGGGGGTGCTGAGCTATCGCGAGCTTAATACCGGCCCCTATCGTGTTTTTTACGAATTCCACGAAGAGCAAGGCGAGGTGGCAGTGATCTTGGTTTTGCGACAGAAGCAGAGCGTTGAGCAGCAATTGATCCGCTACTGCTTGGTGGGGCCAATCGAGTGATGGCTTTCTACTCCTGAGCATGTAGCGCTGAATGCGCCTCGACACTTCTTCGACACCTTTCCTTCCCCCAAAAAGCAAAGCCCCCGAAACGCTAGGCATTTCAGGGGCTTGGCAGGGTGATTTGGAGCGGGCGAAGGGAATCGAACCCATTTCGGTAATGTGTCAGTTTGTGCCAAACCTGCTCAATACGGTCTCTCTACTCCCCTCGCCATCTCTTTTCGTTTCAGTTTGGCACATTGGTTTCGACGATTTTTCGACACATTATCCTTCCTTAAACCACGTAAGGAGATCTTCTATAGACTGAGCGTCCTTGCAGTGAGCACGGATGCCATCTATTTCAATGTCTGTTTTAAACTTGACCCAAGTAGCTTCTTCTTTATCTGTTAAACCCAGGTGTGCCTCAATCGCTCCCCCCCACCACAGCCATATATTCTGAATGCGCAAAGCATTATGAAGCGCCTTAAGATGTGGTACTGCATCAGCCTCTAATGCTAGTAGCTCAAAAGCTTGAGCTGCTGTGCACGGGGCTAATTTACTAGTGGGAAGTCCTCCATGTAATTTACATTTACCAGCCTGCTCAAGCCTTGCTAGGATTTTTTTGAGCTCTACTATCTCCTCGCTTCTCTCTTGCAAAAATCCATTTGCGATGGCTCCTCTGAAACCGTAATCAAGGTCAACCACGGCAACTGCTGGAATATCCATCTCTTTGAGTACTCTAAGTGTCTTTGCAATGCTATCTACCGAGCCGGTTTCTATCATTGCTAGCTGGTCTTGCCCTAATGTCTTTCCGAAAAAGCTCTTGTATAGAAAGGGAAGTAATCTTAACTCTGTCTTTCCTTCAGTTAGTATGACTCTGTTCGAAAAAAGAATCTGAGATGACTGAGTTAAAGAGAATAGATGCTGAGCTTGCGCAATTGCATTCGGAATGACAATGTCGAGCGCATCTTTCATACGTTTTCGAGTGATTGTTCCATCAGTATTTGTTTTTCTTACAAGCAATGTATGTTGAGCGCGCTCGGCGGTAATCATTTGAGGCGAGTGCGTTGAAAATACGATTTGATATCCGTGCATGGATAGAGTGTGTAATGCCTCTCTAACTTGTTCAATGGCAAAGGGATGTAGGTACAACTCTGGTTCATCAATTAAAAGCAATGTTGTTGTGGGTACATTGGCTTCTTTGCGAACCTCTGCTAAGTGCCTAACTAATGCCATTTGAATAGATCTCTGTGCTCCGTGTCCATATGCTGAGAAGTCTCGAGAGATCTCACTGCTTTCTTCATAAACACGAACTGTGCCGGCCTTGAATATTTCATCAAATGTTGGTACGTCGAAGTGTAGCTTTAAACTAATTCCCGGAAAGAGGTCTTGTATTTTTTTGTTTATTGATTCATCTATTTCGGATAGCTCTGTTAGCCTTCGATTACCATCGGCAGACATCCTTCGCGTAATAGCTCCTAAGTGTCGGTCAATACGTAAGGCGTTTTTCTCTCGAACAGCATCGCAGAACTCTGCTAAAAGTTTTCCAATTGTGCTAGTGGACTTTGCTTTTGCTGCGTCGTCTGCCGCATTATCCATTGCTGCTATGCGTATTGGGTCGGGGAATAATTGTTTAATAGCATTAGGTATGCCCGTTGGGTTTTTCTTGTATCCTGTCTCTGGATGAAATACATGCAGCTGAACATCTGTTGCTTTTGTTGCCTCAATAGGCTGAATGCGTTTGACCTTCATAGTGCCATCGACAATATACGGCTCTATCTTGTTTCTATGGTCTTCACCTAGAAGTTTTAGAATTTCGTCTGATATGCCAACTATAACAGCTTCGACTTCTATAGGTTTCGATCTGTTATAAAATTCACTATCATTTAATAGGCGGTTCTTTAAGACCCACTCTAATGCTGATAGGATGTTGGATTTCCCTGCATTATTATATCCAACAAGAGGGACAAAGGGGGTTAGAGTGATGTTTAGTGACTGGCAGGATTTAAAGTTGCTAATAATCAATCGTTGAATATAGTGTTGCATAGGTACTCCCTCACCATATTAGCCCATTGGGTTAAAGCTGCTTGCCGCAGTACAATAGCGCGTCTTCATTTGGTCGCTAGTTGTCTTGCGATCACTGTCATAACGGGCACGCCAGACTTTGCACTGTTCATGGAAGTATTGCTTGGCAGCCTTACGACATTCGCGGTAGTCGATTGATCCGCGTCGGTGATTGGCGCAGACACTGTGGCCATCTATGTAGTTGTTTACGGATAGCCATTCTGCTAGGTAGTTTGTACCGCCATTCCAGCTTTTGATCCACTTAGAGGTTCGTTCGCGGCTTGTGCGATTGATTTGGCGTTGCTGTGTTTGCTGAGGCGCGGATACTACTCGATGGGGTGCTGGCGGTGTGTAGATGTTGGTCGGCTTTTGCGGTTTGTAATTACTATCGTTATAAACAGTTTGCTTAGGCTGGCTCTGTTGATGATTGCGTGCATTAACACTTTCCCAAAAAAGTTCTTCTGATGTTTTTTTGGGCTGGTTTTGGGGAGTATTATCGTTAGGGGTGTGAGCAGGTTTCTCAAGCCTAGAGGGTTGGCTGGGTTGTGGTTTTGGAAGGAAAGAGAGTCTATTTCCTGCCATGTGTAAAGCCAACCCTGAAAGTCCTAGCCCTAGAGCAATTGCGAGCGACCATTTACCAAAGCTCTGGCTCCGCTTTCTTCTTAAGTACTCTGGTGCATCATCCTTGTCAGCTTTCATTCTTGCCTTCCGTCCGTAGGGCATACCATCGCAGTGCTACTTTTCTAGTGATCGCTATCCCGCGTTTTGATTGGGCAAGTTTCGATTGGCTTCGTCATAGTCGGGGCTTGTTTGTCCTGCTTCCGGAGCGACTTGGCCGCTGGCGATCCATAGCGCATAACTAGGGAACAGCTTTACCAGCACCTCAACCTCCTCGGTACTGATGCGAGCTTTCCGGTGGCGCAGATTCTTCCACCTGCTCCAAGAGATATCAGATTGCCTTACCAGTTCGTCAAGTCCAGCCTTATAAATCAAAGCTATAGCTCTATCCTGAATTGATTCCATATTGATCTATAAAATTATCAGTTCAATATTTGAACTCTAAATCTGAACTGATAGACTCCGTTTGAGTTCAATAATTACACCGTGGATTTGCCCCTGCGGTGCTGTTGCAACGAATAGTGACGGAATGAGCATGGAACTGGAAGAGCTTAACCCCAGCGCCCTGATAGGGCCGCAACAGGATGTGGAGTCCATTGAACGGTGGGCGGAACGCAACGGCATTAGCTATGGCACTGCCCGCGCCTGGGTTTACCGGGGTGTGCTGCCGTCCGTGAAGCTTGGAAAGCTGCGCATGGTGAATAGCGCGCTGCTGCGCAACTGGCTGTTGGAACAGGAGTGGACAGCATGAAAGGAGGAGTGATGGACGCCTTTCAATTCTGCTTCGCGGGCATCGTCGGCAGCGTCTCAGGCAGGGTCGTGACCTGGGGCGGCCTGACTGTCGATATCGACCAGATCGAGAACGCTTGGCTTCGTCGGGCCATTGAAGACTATCGCTGTGGTCGTAGGGGGCAGAAATGAGCTATGGCCGCCAGCCCCTACTACCTACGCCAAGCCCACGCCCCGGACTGCGGCTGCTCTGTGTGCTGGTCCGCAAGGCAGGCCATCCCATTGCACAGCCCGTCGCCGTGTCCGGACTGCCGGCCCCCTGGGCTGCCCTATCTGGAAGGTGGTCGCTGGCTCTGCCGTCCCCGTTCCTTCTGCGCGAAACACGACCCGTCCCGGCGTCCGCCGAAGTACTGGCACGTTGTGTACGACAGCGGGAAGCCCACGCCCTTTGTGCCCGTGCGCGAAGCATTCCAACTGGAGGGCTGAACCATGCTTGCTAAGACCCTGAAAGCGCTGCTCCTGCTCTGCCTGATCCAGGCCGCCCGCACCGTGGCCGATCCGGTCAAGGGCCGCGCTCCCGGCTCGTCGGAACAGCCTCACCGTTCCGGCGAACGGAAGCACGGGCGGAGCGCACCCTTGAACGCCTCCCCCCTGAAACAGCCTCCGCTGGGGAGTGTGGGGCAGCTTCTCCGCCCCGCGCTCCCGAGCCCTCGGCGGCAAGAGCGGGATGACAAGGGCAGAGCCCTTGGTGTTGCTCTGCGGGTTCCAAGGGGAAGCGTTCCCCTTGGCCGTCGGAGACGACGTTGCGATAGGGATCGTTCCCCGAATGGGCCGAGACGAACACCCGTGGTTGGCTTGGTTCGCTAGCGAATAGAGCCCGGCCCGAAGGGATCGCCCGACAAATCACTTTCACCCAACACCGCTGAATGAAGGCGAAACAGCCGAATTTGCAGCAGCGGGACAACTCACGCCGAAAAAGGCGAATTGAAGGAGAAACACCGATGAACATGTTTGCAACCCAAGGCGGCGTCGTCGAACTGTGGGTCACCAAGACCGACACCTATACCTCGACCAAGACCGGGGAAATCTACGCCTCGGTCCAATCCATCGCCCCGATCCCGGAAGGTGCCCGTGGCAACGCCAAGGGATTCGAGATCAGCGAATACAACATCGAGCCGACCCTGCTGGACGCCATCGTCTTCGAAGGCCAGCCGGTGCTCTGCAAGTTCGCCAGCGTGGTCCGTCCGACCCAAGACCGTTTCGGCCGGATCACCAATACCCAGGTCCTAGTGGATCTGCTGGCCGTGGGCGGCAAGCCGATGGCGCCGACCGCCCAAGCCCCGGCCCGCCCGCAAGTGCAGGCCCAAGCCCCGCGCCCGGCCCAGCAGCCGCAGGGCCAGGACAAACAAGACAAGACCCCGGACGCCAAGGCGTAAGCCCTAGGAGGCCGCGATGCTCCGCTATCTCTCGCTGTTCGCGGTAGGTCTGGCCACCGGCTACGCCTGGGGCTGGATCGACGGCCTAGCGGCCTCCCTGGCTGTTTGAGGACTGATCGCTATGTCAGGCGTTGTCGCTGTGCAGGTGTGTACCGCGTGGACCTCGACCCCCGAGGGCTTCATGGCGTGTCGCGAACTCGCATGGCAACAGGCCTACCTGATTCCGCCAGAGGCCGCTGGATACGTGGACATCCTGGTCAACGGTGGTTTCTCCCCGGAAGCCTTCGGCATCGGTGCCGCTGGCGTCCTGGGATCGTTCGTGACGGGGCTTTTGATTGGCTGGGTCGCGTCACTTCTTCGTAAAGCCAAGTAGAGAGGAAACACCATGAAAGCAATGAAGCAACGCATCGCCAAGTTCAGCCCGGTCGCCTCGTTCCGCAACCTGTGCATCGCCGGTTCCGTCACTGCCGCGACTTCGCTGCCGGCCTTCGCCGGGGTGATCGACACCAGCGCGGTGGAATCGGCGATCACCGATGGCCAGGGCGATATGAAGGCCATTGGCGGCTACATCGTCGGCGCCCTGGTGATCCTGGCCGTTGCCGGCCTGATCTACAGCATGTTGCGCAAGGCGTAACGGGTGCTCTGGTCGGTGTGGTTGGGGGCGTTCTTCGCCGGCGCCTTCATCACCGGGTACCGGACCGGCGAATTCTTCTAACCGAACAGACCGAGGCGGAAGCCCCCTCCGGAGTTTCCGGCAGGGGGCTTTTTTGTGTGGGGTCTTACGATGAAGTTTGCGAGCCTGATTCTGATGCTTCTCTTTGCCACGGTGGCGAGGGCTGAGGATTACTACTGGAAAATTCAGTCACTGCCTGAACGCTTTTCTTCGCCCTCGGCAGCTTGCGCGGCGTGGGCCAAAGCCACGGGACGCCCTGGGGAGTTCACCTTCACCGGGTCTATGAAAGCCCGTGACCAGACCTCGTTTTGGTGCGAGTTCACGAACAACGAAACCGGCAAGACTGCTGCCGGGTATGGTCCTGCCGGACGCTATGGCGATAGCTGTCCCGAGGGGACGGAATACGATAAGGCGACCGGGGTTTGTAAGTCGCCTCCGCAAGAATGCAAGGAAGGCGAACTGTTCCCGGCCAAAGGCCCGGACTCTCCCGTGGTTACCTCGGGAGGCCGTAACTATGTCGGTGACGGCGGCGCCCCGACCGCCTGCTATCAAAGCTGTGAGTATGGCGGCAATCCCAGCCCGGCCAGTTGCTATCTGGTCAAAGGCTCCACCACGACCGGCTTCTGCAATTACATCCTCAAGGGCACCGGACAGAATTGCGGTGCCGATTCCTACACCTTCTCCCAGACCGGCGATTCGCTGAACCCGCCCGACACTCCGAACACCGATCCTTCCGACCCGAACGACCCCGGCTGCCCGCCCGGCTGGTCGTGGTCGGGAACTACCTGCGTCAAGGCCCCGACCGATCCCACGGATCCAACCGACCCGACCACGCCGGGCAGTGACGGCGGCGGCGATGGCAATGGCGGTGGAAACAATAACGGCGGCGGCAATGACGGCGGCACCGGCAATGGCGGCGACGGCAGCGGGGGAGGGGACGGCAACGGCGGGGGCGATGGTAGCGGCGACGGTGACGGCAGCGGCACGGGCGGCGATGGCAACGGCACCTGCGACCCGGCGAAAGAGAACTGCTCCACCGGCCCCGAAGGCCCCGGCGGCGAACTCAAGGAGCCCACGCCCGGCACCTGGGATGACGCCATCGCCACCTGGGAAAAGAAGGTCGAGGACGCCAAGCAAGAACTCAAGACCAAGGTGAAGGCCAACGTCGATCAGATGAAGGGCGCCTTCGACCTCAACCTGGCGGAAGGCGGCGGGCAACTGCCCTGCGAGTCCATGACCATTTGGGGCAAGTCCTACTCCCTCTGTATCTCCGACTACGCCGGCCAACTCTCCAGCCTGCGCGTGGCGCTGCTGCTGATGGCCGCGCTGATCGCCGCCCTCATTCTGCTGAAGGACTGACCCTATGGAATGGCTCTCCGGTTTTCTCGATCAGATCATCGCCTTCTTCCAGTGGATCTGGGACTTCTTCGCCCAAGGCATCTATGACTTCGTGCGCGACGGCCTGGTGGTCGCCACCAAGGCGTCGATGTACGCCGCGCTCCAGACCCTGATCCTGCTGATCGATGTCAGCTACACCGCCGCCCGCGAACTGATCGACAGCCTTGGCGTGCCGCAGATGATCCGCAGCATGTATGCCGCGCTGCCGGGTCCGATTGCGGCGGGGCTGGCCTTCTTCGGCGTGCCGCAGGCGCTGAACATCATCATGGTCGCGGCGGCGACGCGCTTCTGCATGCGCTTCGTGCCGTTCATTGGGAGGTGATCCGTGTCGATCAAGATCCACCACGGCCCCAATGGCTCCTACAAGACCTCCGGCGCGATCCAGGATGACGCCGTGCCCGCGCTGAAAGACGGGCGGGTGATCATCACCAACGTGCGCGGCTTCACCCTGGAGCGGGCCTATCAGGTCTTTCCGGACCTGCCCAACACGGCGGAAATCATCAACCTCGATCTGGAGTCGCTGGAAGACCTCGAAAAGATGCGCACGTGGTTTCAGTGGGCGCCCCGCGGTGCCTTCCTGATCTTCGACGAAACCCAACTGCTGTTTCCCAAATCCTGGCGGGAAAAAGACCTCGAGCGCTTCGACTACCCCGGTGGACCGGAAGCGGCCCACGCGGCCGACCGCCCCATGGGCTGGCTCGACGCCTGGACCCGGCATCGGCATTTCAACTGGGACATTGTCCTCACCACGCCGAACATCTCCTACATCCGCGACGATATCCGCATGACCTGCGAGATGGCCTACAAGCATTCCAACCTCGCGGTGATCGGCATCCCTGGCCGCTACAAGGAGGCCCAGCATGACGCCCAACTCAACCGTCCGCCCGCCGATGGCACCATCATCGAGTACAAGCGGATCCGAAAGCAGACCTTCGCCCTCTACCAGTCCACGGCCACCGGCAAGACCCAGGACACCAAGGCGGGCAAGAGCCTCTTCCGGTCGCCTAAGCTGGTTCTTCTACTGGCATTGCTGGCCGGCACTATTGGCTTTGTCTGGTATATGGGGCCTCTGCGCACGATTGGCGCTCCGGCTGCTGCGACACCTGCCGACGCTCCTGGCGACCCTGCTCAAGCCCCTGCTGCGCCCGCTGCTGTGGCTGCTCCAACGCGTCCTGCTGCGAATAGCTTTCTTCCTCCTGGGCTTGTACCTGATGGGCCTGCTGCTGCGCCTGTTGATCTGAACGCCCATCCCTTCGCCGATCGGCGGATCTCCATCCTTGCCCACGCCTACCGCAAGTCGCGGGGCGACATTTACATGTTCGCCCTGGACGATCCCACGGGCCGGCGCCTGGAACTCACCAGTTGGCAACTGATCGGCTCCGGCTACCGGGTAACGCCCAAGGGCGAGTGCGTCGTAGAGCTTCGCTATGAGGAGTGGAAACAGACCGTCACCTGTACCGGGAGGCAGCCCGGCGCGGTGGCCAGCATCGTTCCGGCAGCGCCTGTTGCCGCCTCCGCAGACGCACCGGCCAGGGGGCAGTCGCCGCTGACCATCGTCCCCGATTCCGAATACGCCTCGCGGCCCTGGAGGCAGAAATGATCGATTGGGAATTCCTCGCCCCGGTGGCGATGGGCTGGGCGCTGCATCACTGGTGGACGGTGATGACGGCGCTAGCGGCGGTAGGGGTGCCGCCATGAGGGGCGGGCCGCGCCGCCGGCCGGGAGCGCAAGGCATGAGCGATAGGCCGAAGGCGCGGCCGACGCCCCTGTAACACGTCAGATAAGCCACCTATTGCGGTTTCAATTCGTACCAATTTGGATCGTTAAAGATGAAGAAAATCAGCCATCAAATTCGCGTCAGTATCGAGTCGGACGGTCAGGTCTTGGAAAGCCCGAAAGGGCGGTTGTTCTTCGACGACACCACGGCTCAATTCACCGACCTGTCAGGCGTGCGCATTCTGCGGTGCGGCGTGGATACGGTGCGGCAGTTGTACAACGGCAAACTCCGGCCGGAAGTCATGGCGCTGTTTGACCTCTCGGTGGATGTGGTCGAGTTCGCCGGCTACGAGTGGTCCAAGGGCCGCATCGGTCGCGACTCCGGCTATCAGTACCGCCTGCAGAACGCTGAAATGGGTCTGATCCTGCTAATCAAGAATCACAACATCAAGGTCGACACCATTGGCTCGCACCTCAAGATCGAAGTGTCGCCTCACGCCCTCGATGGCGCCGATCCGCGCATCCTCCAGGGCGTGCTGGATGATTTGGCCGCTGCCGTGCTGAGTCACTGCGAAACCAACCAAGCCGCTGTGCATATCGCCTTGGACGTGCAGGGCTGGAAACCGCCTCGCGATCTGGTGGACCGCATGCATTGTCGCTCGCGTCGGGTGCGACAAATCAGTGGGATCGAGCGTATCGAATTCGACGGCAACGCCTCGGTCTACGGGCGTGGCGAGACGTACATGTTCGGCTCGGCCAACGGCCTGCAACTGTCGATCTATAACAAGACCCTCCAGGCTCGGGCCACCGACAAGCTCGACTATTGGGAAAGCGTGTGGGCGACCCTGAACGGGGATCCGTTCGGCGATGGCGACCCGGCCTATAACCCCCTGGAAACGGTGTGGCGGCTCGAATTCCGTTTCCATCACTCCATCGTCCAGCAATTCTCCGAAGGCTCGCGTATGGCCTCGGGGGAGGTCATTGGCTGCCGCACCTATGAGGGCCTCTGCCCGCATCTGCAAGGACTGTGGAACTACGCCTGCGAAAGCTTCAAGCTGCTGAGCCGGACAGCGGTCTACGATCCGTTCTGGAGCCTGATCAGCCAGGACGCTCGCGTCCAGGTCGAGTGCGATCCGCTGATCGAGCGCACCGAGTATCGGCGCTACTACAAGACCGCCAAGGGCTTCAGCGGGCGCAACTGCGAGATGTTCCTCGGCCAGTTCGTGAGCCTGATCGCGCGGGAGCGTGTCCCGGCAAAAAAGGCGATTGAGTCCGCCCGTAAACTGGAGTTCTGGCACGTTATCGAAGACCACTATCTCGCCAAGGGTTGGACTCGTCGCGATCTGGAAAGGCACATACACAAGCTGATGTGTGATCGGTATCTGCGGCGGGGGTATGCCGTCTAATGTCGATCACCAAGCTCCCCGATGGCCGTTGGTTCGTCGATGTAGAACCGATCAAGGGCAAGCGCTTTCGCAAACGGTTCAAGACCAAGATGGAGGCGCAGCAATTCGAGGCCACCGCGCGTCAGAAGTGTGCGGAAAACCCCTGCTGGACGCTCAGGCCGAAGGACCGTCGGCGTCTCTCGGAGTTGGTCGAACTCTGGTATGAACTGCACGGCCAGACCCTGAGCAACGGGCATCGTTGTGTGGCGATTCTGCGGTTGGTGGCAAAGGACCTGGGCGACCCGGTCGCTGTCTCCCTGGAGCCTGCGAAAGTGGCTCGGTTGCGTAGCCGGCAGATAGCCAATGGCATGTCGGGCAAGACCGCGAATAACCGTCTTGGCTACCTCAAGTCCATGTACAACGAATTGCGTCAACTCGGCGTCATTGACTATGAGAATCCGGTAGGGCGCATGCGGCCGCTCAAGCTTCAGGAAAGACCGCTGTCGTACCTGACCAAGCATCAGGTGTCCGAACTGCTTACGGCCCTGGATGCGCGCACCACGTCGCCACATCCGAAGATGGTCGCTCGTATCTGCCTCGCGACAGGGGCTCGATGGGGTGAGGCTCAGGCGCTGACGCCGGAACGTCTGAAAGGTAATACGGTGATCTTCGCTAACACCAAGTCCAAGCGTGTGCGCTCGGTGCCGATCTCGGAAGAATTGGGCGCCGACCTTCGCCGGCATTGGCAGACCCACGGGCCGTTCACGAACTGCCTTGGCGTGTTCCGCCTGGTGCTGCTGTCGACCTCGATCAAGCTGCCGAAGGGGCAGGCCAGCCACGTACTGCGCCACACGTTCGCCAGTCACTTCATCATGAACGGCGGGCACATCGTGACCCTACAGCACATCCTGGGGCACGCCTCGTTGTCGATGACGATGCGATATGCGCACCTCTCCCAAGACCACCTATCTGAGGCTGTTCGATTCAACCCGCTCATAGGTTGAAGGCTGCGGGGGGCGACAGAGGGAAAGAAAAATAGACTTGAGGTGGTTCAAATTCGGTCTGAATTCGGATTATGATGTTGGAGCCGACGGTAGACAGACTGCCGACGCGCGAATCCCACTCGTCGCCTGGATATGGAGCGTGGTGGAGTTCGAACACCGTAGAACCTGAGTTCCAGGCCTTAAGTGTTCCCACAGCAATGGAGGTACCGGCTCATGCGAGTCGAGACAATTAGTTATTTGAAACGTCATGCGGCTGACCTGGACTTATCCGAGCCAATGGTCGTCACGCAGAACGGTGTTCCTGCCTATGTGGTTGAGTCATATGCTGAGCGGAAGCAGCGCGATGAAGCAATTGCGCTGGTGAAGTTGCTTGCGATTGGCTCCCGCCAGTACGCAGAAGGCAAGCATCGCTCTGTTGATGATTTGAAAGCTCGCCTTTCCAGGAGGTTCGCTCAGCCAGAATAAGGAGGTTTAATGTCCCCGGTCGTCATTCGTTTTACTGATACCGCAGAGCAAAGCATCGAAGACCAAGTCCACCACTTGGCTCCATTCCAAGGTGAACAGGCTGCACTCCAGTCAGTACTGAGCCTTTTGGATGAGATTGAAGAGAAGATTTCACTTGCACCTAAAGGTTACCCAGTCAGCCAGCAGGCGAGTCTTCTGGGGGTGCTGAGCTATCGCGAGCTTAATACCGGCCCCTATCGTGTTTTTTACGAATTCCACGAAGAGCAAGGCGAGGTGGCAGTGATCTTGGTTTTGCGACAGAAGCAGAGCGTTGAGCAGCAATTGATCCGCTACTGCTTGGTGGGGCCAATCGAGTGATGGCTTTCTACTCCTGAGCATGTAGCGCTGAATGCGCCTCGACACTTCTTCGACACCTTTCCTTCCCCCAAAAAGCAAAGCCCCCGAAACGCTAGGCATTTCAGGGGCTTGGCAGGGTGATTTGGAGCGGGCGAAGGGAATCGAACCCT
>OBCO01000491.1_pt1 | contig 21832 bp, 22 predicted proteins | sample 1495971 | NCBI WGS metagenome assembly OBCO01 (sample SAMN04168690, study PRJEB22393) | synthetic metagenome | isolation source: purchased from BEI Resources HM-276D | reverse complement strand
AAGCGGCTTATAGCCGCAGAACAAACCACCAGTTCACACTGGTGGTTTTGATTTAAAAAACTTGATACATAAAAATAAAAGTCTATATAAAGGATGGTAAAATTCCTGTTGTCCGATTTGGACAATATCCTAAATAGTTACAATATATGGTCTATACTTTTTCTTAGGAGAAAGCTAGATGTACAGACGTTTGAGAGATTTGAGGGAGGATCATGATCTGCCCCAAAAGCAAATAGCTACAATACTTTCGTTTACAAATTCAGCTTATGCCAAAATTGAACGGGGTGAGCATGCGTTGACGGCTGATGTATTGGTTAAACTCTCAGATTTCTATGACGTCAGTACAGACTATTTATTGGGATTAACTGATTTTCCTGATAAAATTCGCTTTAGAAAATAATCTCCTCAATTTCATAGAGTTTGAAAATGAGTGAGATTTTTTATTTGCCCTTTGACAACTGAATAGCCTAAAATGGTACTTTCCTCATTTGTGGAGCAAATTTGAATGGCTCGCCATGATAAGAGCGATTTTAAAATCATCAATAAAATAGAGCGATACTTTATATGCCATGATACAAATGATATACAATGATACTTCTGACCGTTCAGCCTGCCAACGTAAAAGAGCAGCAAGTGAAATTCTTATGATGACTTCATCAGTCATGCCACGTTGAATGTGTGAGTTTGTTAGATAAACGCAATTAATCCTCAAAAGGTTCCCCGAACCTTTTGAGTTCTACAGACGCATCACGTGGAGTGTGTAAGCTTGTTGCTAAAAGCGTAAAAACCTTGGAACGAAAGGAATAATAGACTTTCTGCGAAACAAAAATATAATACAATAAAACTATGAATGATGAAGCAAGTAAACAATTGAGCGATAGCCGTTTCAAGATCCTTGTAGGTGTTCAGCGCACGACTTTTGAAGAGATGTTAGCTGTGTTAAAAACAGCTTATCAACGTAAACGCGCAAAAGGTGGACGAAAAAGCAAATTAAGCCTAGACGATCTCCTTATGGTAACTATTCAATACATGCGAGAATAGAGCACTTATGAACAAATTGCGGCTGATTTTGGCATTCACGAAAGCAACTTAATCCGTCGGAGTCAATGGGTTGAAGCAACTCTTATTCAAAATGGTTTTACGATTTCAAATTCTGCCTTAATTCTGTAAAAACAGTAAAATTCGAAGGATTGTAAGGTAAGAGTTTTTTTCTTTCTGAAAAAATGGTATAATAGCAATCAAAACTAGAAAATAAAACGGAATTTGGAACAGATTTGTCTGTATCCTAGTAGAGTGGTGATACTATGAAGATTAGTAAGAGGCACTTATTAAATTATTCCATCTTGATTCCCTACTTGCTTTTATCTATTTTGGGCTTGATTGTGGTCTATTCGACCACCAGTGCTATTTTAATTGAAGAAGGCAAGAGCGCCTTGCAGTTGGTTCGAAACCAAGGAATCTTTTGGATTGTTAGTTTGATACTGATTGCCTTAATTTATAAATTGAGACTAGATTTTTTGAGAAATGAGCGACTAATCATTTTAGTTATATTAATAGAAATGCTTTTATTGTTCTTGGCTCGTTTTATTGGTATTTCCGTAAACGGGGCATACGGTTGGATTTCGGTTGCAGGAATAACTATTCAGCCAGCTGAGTACTTAAAAATCATTATTATTTGGTATTTAGCTCACCGATTCTCCAAACAGCAAGAAGAAATAGCTACTTATGATGTTCAAGTTTTGACTCAAAATCAATGGCTTCCCCGTGCTTTTAATGATTGGCGATTCGTTCTCCTAGTTCTGATTGGAAGTTTGGGAATTTTCCCTGATTTAGGAAATGCGACTATTTTAGTCTTGGTTTCCTTGATTATGTATACAGTTAGTGGAATCGCTTATCGCTGGTTTTCAACCATTCTGGCGCTCGTATCTGCCGCTTCTGTCTTTGTCTTGACCACTATCAGCCTAATCGGTGTTGAGACCTTTTCAAAAATTCCAGTATTCGGCTATGTAGCCAAGCGCTTTAGTGCCTTTTTTAATCCTTTTGCCGATCGTGCTGATGCAGGTCACCAGTTAGCTAATTCTTATTTTGCCATGGTCAATGGCGGTTGGTTTGGTCTAGGTCTTGGAAACTCGATTGAAAAACGAGGTTATTTGCCAGAAGCTCATACAGACTTTGTCTTTTCTATCGTGATTGAAGAATTTGGCTTTGTTGGTGCCAGTCTTATTTTAGCTCTCTTGTTTTTCATGATTTTGCGGATTATCTTGGTCGGTATCCGAGCGGAGAATCCTTTCAATGCCATGGTTGCACTCGGTGTCGGAGGGATGATGTTGGTTCAGGTATTTGTCAATATCGGAGGGATTTCGGGCTTGATTCCATCTACAGGAGTGACTTTCCCCTTCTTATCCCAGGGTGGAAATAGTCTTCTAGTCTTATCAGTGGCAGTAGCCTTTGTCTTAAATATTGATGCCAGTGAAAAACGCGCTAAATTGTACCGAGAATTGGAAAATCAACCAATGAACCTTCTGTTGAAGTAGGATAAAGAAAGGATAGTTTATGTCTCTTCAAAAATTAGAAAATTATAGTAATAAAAGTGTTGTGCAAGAAGAAGTCTTGATTCTAACAGAATTACTGGAAGATATTACTAAAAATATGCTTGCCCCAGAGACCTTTGAAAAAATAATACAGTTGAAAGAATTATCAACGCAGGAAGATTATCAAGGTCTAAACCGTCTAGTGACTAGCTTATCAAATGATGAAATGGTCTATATTTCACGCTATTTCTCTATCTTGCCTCTTTTGATTAATATTTCAGAGGATGTGGATTTAGCTTATGAAATCAATCATCAAAATAATATTGATCAGGACTATTTAGGTAAATTATCTACAACGATTAAATTGGTAGCAGAAAAGGAAAATGCCGTTGAGATCCTAGAACACTTGAATGTTGTCCCTGTTTTGACAGCCCATCCAACACAAGTGCAACGCAAAAGTATGTTGGATTTAACAAATCATATTCATAGTCTTTTGCGTAAATACCGTGATGTTAAGTTGGGGTTGATCAATAAAGATAAATGGTACAATGATTTGCGTCGTTACATCGAAATTATCATGCAGACAGACATGATTCGTGAGAAAAAATTAAAAGTGACTAACGAAATCACGAATGCTATGGAATATTATAACAGCTCCTTTTTGAAAGCTGTACCTCATTTGACGACGGAGTATAAGCGCTTAGCGCAAGCGCATGGTCTGAATTTAAAACAGGCTAAACCAATCACCATGGGTATGTGGATAGGTGGTGACCGTGATGGAAATCCATTTGTTACAGCAAAGACCTTGAAGCAGTCTGCACTCACTCAGTGTGAAGTCATCATGAACTACTATGATAAAAAGATTTACCAACTTTATCGTGAATTTTCTCTTTCAACTAGCATTGTCAACGTCAGCAAGCAAGTCAGAGAAATGGCTCGTCAATCCAAGGATAACTCGATTTACCGCGAAAAAGAGCTTTACCGTCGTGCCTTGTTTGATATTCAATCAAAAATTCAGGCAACTAAAACCTATCTGATTGAGGATGAAGAAGTTGGGACTCGTTATGAAACCGCCAATGATTTCTACAAGGATTTGATTGCCATTCGAGATTCTCTACTAGAAAATAAGGGCGAGTCCTTGATTTCAGGTGATTTTGTGGAATTATTGCAGGCAGTAGAGATATTTGGTTTTTACTTAGCATCAATTGATATGCGACAAGACTCTAGCGTCTATGAAGCCTGTGTGGCAGAACTCTTGAAATCAGCAGGAATTCATTCTCGTTATAGCGAGTTGAGCGAAGAAGAAAAGTGTGACCTTCTCTTGAAAGAATTAGAAGAAGATCCCCGAATTCTTTCTGCGACTCACGCAGAAAAATCAGAATTATTAGCAAAAGAATTAGCTATTTTTAAGACGGCTCGTGTTTTGAAAGATAAGTTGGGAGATGATGTCATCCGTCAGACCATCATTTCACATGCAACCAGCCTTTCTGATATGCTAGAATTAGCTATTCTGTTAAAAGAAGTAGGACTGGTGGATACGGAAAGGGCGCGTGTTCAGATTGTTCCCCTTTTTGAAACAATTGAAGACTTGGATCATTCAGAGGAAACAATGAGAAAATATCTTTCTCTTAGCCTTGCCAAAAAATGGATTGACTCACGAAATAACTACCAAGAAATCATGCTTGGCTACTCTGACAGTAATAAAGATGGCGGTTACTTGTCATCATGTTGGACCCTCTACAAGGCTCAACAACAATTGACTGCTATTGGAGATGAATTTGGCGTTAAGGTTACCTTCTTCCATGGTCGTGGTGGTACTGTCGGTCGTGGTGGTGGGCCAACCTATGAAGCCATTACATCTCAACCGCTCAAGTCTATCAAGGATCGTATCCGCTTGACGGAGCAGGGTGAAGTAATTGGGAATAAATACGGTAACAAAGACGCCGCTTACTATAACCTTGAAATGCTAGTATCGGCAGCTATTAACCGTATGATTACTCAGAAGAAGAGCGATACCAATACCCCAAATCGTTATGAAACCATTATGGATCAAGTAGTGGACCGTAGTTACGATATCTACCGTGATTTGGTCTTTGGTAATGAGCATTTCTATGATTATTTCTTCGAGTCAAGTCCAATCAAGGCTATTTCAAGTTTTAATATTGGTTCTCGTCCAGCCGCTCGTAAGACTATTACTGAAATCGGTGGTTTGCGTGCCATCCCTTGGGTATTCTCATGGTCACAGAGTCGTGTTATGTTCCCTGGATGGTACGGGGTTGGTTCAAGCTTCAAGGAATTTATCAATAAAAATCCAGAGAATATTGCTATCTTACGAGATATGTACCAAAATTGGCCTTTCTTCCAATCGCTTCTTTCAAATGTTGATATGGTTTTGTCAAAATCAAATATGAATATTGCTTTTGAATATGCTAAACTTTGTGAAGACGAGCAAGTTAAGGCCATCTATGAGACTATTTTAAATGAATGGCAAGTTACTAAGAACGTTATCTTGGCTATTGAAGGACATGACGAACTCTTAGCTGACAATCCATATCTAAAAGCTAGTCTGGATTACCGTATGCCTTACTTTAATATTCTCAACTATATTCAGTTGGAGTTGATTAAACGCCAACGTCGTGGAGAATTGTCCAGTGATCAAGAACGATTGATTCATATCACCATCAACGGAATTGCGACAGGATTGCGTAATTCAGGTTGATAATTTTCAAGAGTGAATGCTAAAAGTGAATATCAAAAAAATTCTAATAGACTATTGACAAGTAGTTTAAAAATGATATAATTTAACCATTCAGAAAAGTAATCATACAAACTTTTTAGAGAGTCTGTGGTAGCTGAAAACAGATAAGTGGCAATGATGAAAATTGGGCTGAATGCTATTTAGAATTTGAAATTATAAAAATTCGGTAAGCACACCTTACAGTGCATCTCGTTATTGCGAGACTGAGCGATAGGGAAATTCCCTATAATTGAGGTGGTACCGCGCATCGACGTCCTCACACAAGTTTTTTGTGTGAGGATTTTTTTGATGGAGGTTAGTATGGAAAGAAAACGATGGCGTCGCTTGTTTAGATAAGTGAAATATGTTAAAGGAAATAAAAAGGAGAAACAGAATGAAAAATAAACGTTTAATTGGAATTATTGCTGCATTAGCAGTCTTAGTAGCAGGAAGCTTGATTTATTCTTCAATGAATAAATCAGAAGCTCAGAATAATAAGGATGAGAAGAAAATAACCAAGATTGGTGTGCTTCAATTTGTGAGCCATCCATCCCTTGATTTGATTTATAAAGGGATCCAAGATGGACTTGCAGAAGAAGGATATAAAGATGATCAAGTTAAAATTGATTTTATGAACTCAGAAGGTGACCAAAGTAAGGTTGCGACAATGAGTAAACAATTGGTTGCAAATGGGAATGACCTTGTGGTTGGTATCGCAACACCAGCAGCCCAAGGGTTGGCTAGTGCAACAAAAGACCTACCGGTTATCATGGCCGCTATTACAGACCCAATTGGTGCTAACTTGGTTAAAGATTTGAAAAAACCAGGTGGCAACGTTACAGGGGTATCTGACCACAATCCAGCTCAACAACAAGTTGAACTCATCAAGGCTCTGACACCGAATGTGAAAACAATCGGAGCTCTTTACTCAAGTAGCGAAGACAATTCAAAAACACAGGTCGAAGAATTTAAGGCTTATGCTGAAAAAGCAGGTCTGACAGTGGAAACATTTGCAGTTCCTTCAACAAATGAAATTGCCTCAACTGTCACTGTTATGACTAGCAAGGTAGATGCTATTTGGGTTCCAATTGATAACACCATTGCATCAGGATTTCCAACGGTTGTCTCTAGCAATCAAAGTTCTAAGAAACCAATTTATCCCAGTGCGACAGCTATGGTAGAAGTAGGTGGTTTGGCATCAGTTGTAATTGACCAACATGACCTTGGTGTGGCAACAGGTAAAATGATTGTGCAAGTCTTGAAAGGTGCAAAACCAGCCGATACCCCAGTCAATGTCTTTTCAACTGGTAAGTCAGTCATCAATAAAAAAATAGCACAAGAACTAGGTATTACTATTCCTGAGTCTGTTCTCAAAGAAGCAGGACAAGTCATCGAATAAATAAGGTAGGGAGGAGGAGACTCTTCCCATTTTTTAAAAAGATGAATATAGAAAGGATTAAATAAAATATGATTGTTTCCATTATTTCTCAAGGATTTGTCTGGGCTATTCTAGGTCTGGGAATCTTTATGACATTTAGGATTTTAAACTTTCCAGATATGACGACAGAAGGTTCCTTCCCTCTTGGGGGAGCTGTTGCTGTCACTTTGATAACCAAAGGCGTGAACCCATTTTTAGCGACACTTGTTGCTGTAGGAGCAGGTTGTTTGGCTGGAATGGCAGCAGGCCTTCTTTATACAAAAGGGAAGATCCCAACCTTGCTCTCAGGGATTTTGGTGATGACTTCTTGTCACTCAATCATGCTCTTGATTATGGGACGTGCGAATTTAGGCCTGCTTGGAACCAAGCAAATTCAGGATGTTTTGCCTTTTGATTCGGATTTGAATCAACTCTTGACAGGTCTCATCTTTGTGAGTATTGTTATTGCTCTCATGCTCTTTTTCTTGGACACTAAACTCGGACAAGCCTATATTGCTACAGGGGATAATCCTGATATGGCTAGAAGTTTCGGGATTCATACTGGACGCATGGAGCTCATGGGCTTGGTCTTATCAAATGGTGTGATTGCCCTTGCAGGTGCCCTCATTGCTCAGCAAGAAGGTTATGCCGATGTGTCTCGAGGGATCGGGGTTATCGTTGTGGGGCTTGCAAGTTTGATTATTGGAGAAGTTATTTTCAAGAGTTTGAGCTTGGCAGAGCGTTTGGTTACTATCGTTGTAGGTTCTATCGCTTATCAATTTTTAGTGTGGGCAGTTATCGCACTTGGCTTTAATACAAGTTACCTTCGTTTATACAGTGCCTTGATTTTAGCAGTCTGCCTCATGATTCCAACATTTAAGCAAACAATCTTGAAAGGAGCCAAGTTAAGCAAATGACAGCAATTGTAGAATTAAAAAATGCAACCAAAATCGTTAAAAATGGCTTTGATGAAGAAAAGATTATTTTAAATGATGTTTCCTTAGAAATTTTTGAACGGGACTTTATCACGATTTTGGGCGGAAATGGTGCTGGAAAATCAACTCTCTTTAACACTATAGCAGGGACCTTATCACTAACTAGTGGAACTATCCGTATTTTAGGTGAAGATCTCACTAAGTTTTCACCCGAGAAGCGTGCCAAGTACCTGTCTCGTGTCTTCCAAGATCCAAAGATGGGGACAGCTCCCCGTATGACGGTCGCTGAAAATCTTTTAATCGCCAAGTTTCGTGGTGAAAAGCGTGGATTGTTACCACGACGCTTGACTAGCTATAAGGATGAATTTCAGGCAACCATTGAAAAAGTAGGAAATGGTCTTGAGAAACACTTGAATACACCGATTGAGTTCTTATCAGGTGGACAAAGACAGGCTTTGAGTCTCTTGATGGCAACCTTGAAGCGACCTGAATTACTCCTGTTAGATGAGCATACTGCTGCCCTGGATCCAAAGACTAGTGTTGCTTTGATGGAATTGACAGATGAATTTGTTAAGAAAGATCAGCTAACAGCCCTTATGATTACTCATCATATGGAAGATGCTCTCAAATACGGCAATCGCTTGATTGTCATGAAAGAAGGACGAATTATCCAAGATTTAAACCAAGAAGAAAAAGCAAAAATGAAAATCTCTGATTATTATCAACTCTTTGAATAAAGTAGGGAAAATGAGTGAAATGGTTTACTTTTTTTCTGAAATAAAGTATACTATATAAAGTAAACTATGATAACATGGAGGTATTGTGTATGGTTGACAAACAAGTCATTGAAGAAATCAAAAACAATGCCAACATTGTGGAAGTCATAGGAGATGTGATTTCTTTACAAAAGGCAGGACGGAACTATCTAGGGCTCTGTCCTTTTCATGGTGAAAAAACACCATCTTTCAATGTTGTAGAGGACAAGCAGTTTTATCACTGTTTCGGTTGTGGTCGCTCAGGTGATGTCTTTAAGTTCATCGAGGAGTACCAAGGGGTTCCCTTTATAGAAGCAGTCCAAATCTTAGGTCAGCGTGTTGGAATTGAGGTTGAAAAACCGCTTTATAGTGAGCAGAAGTCAGCCTCACCTCACCAAGCTCTTTATGATATGCACGAAGATGCAGCCAAATTTTACCATGCTATTCTCATGACAACGACTATGGGCGAAGAGGCCAGAAATTACCTTTATCAGCGGGGGTTGACAGATGAAGTGCTTAAACATTTTTGGATTGGTTTAGCACCTCCAGAACGAAACTATCTCTATCAACGTTTGTCTGATCAGTATCGTGAAGAGGATTTACTGGATTCAGGCCTGTTTTATCTCTCGGATGCCAATCAATTTGTAGACACCTTTCACAATCGCATTATGTTTCCCCTGACAAATGACCAAGGAAAGGTCATTGCCTTCTCAGGTCGTATCTGGCAAAAAACGGATTCACAAACTTCTAAGTATAAAAACAGCCGATCGACTGCAATTTTTAACAAAAGTTACGAATTATATCATATGGATAGGGCAAAAAGATCTTCTGGAAAAGCTAGTGAGATTTACCTGATGGAAGGATTCATGGATGTTATTGCAGCCTATCGGGCTGGAATCGAAAATGCTGTGGCGTCGATGGGAACAGCCTTGAGTCGAGAGCATGTTGAGCATCTGAAAAGGTTAACCAAGAAATTGGTTCTTGTTTACGATGGAGATAAGGCTGGGCAAGCCGCGACATTGAAAGCATTGGATGAAATTGGTGATATGCCTGTGCAAATCGTCAGCATGCCTGATAACTTGGATCCTGATGAGTATCTACAAAAAAATGGTCCAGAAGACTTGGCCTATCTATTAACGAAAACTCGTATTAGTCCGATTGAGTTCTACATTCATCAGTACAAACCTGAAAACAGTGAAAATCTGCAGGCTCAGATTGAGTTTCTTGAAAAAATAGCTCCCTTGATTGTTCAAGAAAAGTCCATCGCTGCTCAAAACAGCTATATTCATATTTTAGCTGACAGTCTGGCGTCCTTTGATTATACCCAGATTGAGCAGATTGTTAATGAGAGTCGTCAGGTGCAAAGGCAGAATCGCATGGAAGGAATTTCCAGACCGACGCCAATCACCATGCCTGTCACCAAGCAGTTATCGGCTATTATGAGGGCAGAAGCCCATCTACTCTATCGGATGATGGAATCCCCTCTTGTTTTGAACGATTACCGTTTGCGAGAAGACTTTGCATTTGCTACACCTGAATTTCAGGTCTTATATGACTTGCTTGGCCAGTATGGAAATCTTCCTCCAGAAGTTTTAGCAGAGCAGACAGAGGAAGTTGAAAGAGCTTGGTACCAAGTTTTAGCTCAGGATTTGCCTGCTGAGATATCGCCGCAGGAACTTAGTGAAGTAGAGATGACTCGAAACAAGGCTCTCTTGAATCAGGACAATATGAGAATCAAAAAGAAGGTGCAGGAAGCTAGCCATGTAGGAGATACAGATACAGCCCTAGAAGAATTGGAACGTTTAATTTCCCAAAAGAGAAGAATGGAGTAATAATGGCAACAAAACAAAAAGAAGTAACAACATTTGACGTACAGGTAGCAGAATTTATCCGTAATCATAAGCAAAAAGGGACAGCAACAGATGATGAAATCAATGCAAGTCTGGTTATTCCTTTTACCTTGGACGCTGATGGGATTGAAGATCTCTTGCAACGGATTCAGGATGCAGGCATTTCTATCACAGATAACGAAGGAAATCCAAGTGCGCGTGTTCTCAGCAATGAAGAAGAACCAGAACTCAGCGATGAGGACTTGATTGGGTCAACTTCTGCTAAGGTCAATGACCCTGTCCGTATGTACTTGAAAGAAATAGGGGTCGTTCCTCTCTTGACCAATGAAGAGGAGAAAGAGTTGGCACTGGCTGTTGAAGCTGGTGATATCGAAGCCAAACAACGTCTTGCGGAAGCCAATCTTCGTTTGGTTGTTTCCATTGCCAAACGCTATGTCGGTCGTGGTATGCAGTTCCTTGACTTGATTCAAGAAGGAAATATGGGCTTGATGAAGGCGGTTGACAAGTTTGACTATTCTAAAGGGTTCAAGTTTTCAACTTATGCAACTTGGTGGATTCGTCAGGCTATCACTCGTGCTATTGCGGACCAAGCTCGTACCATCCGTATCCCAGTTCACATGGTTGAAACTATCAATAAATTGGTTCGTGAACAGCGGAATCTCCTTCAAGAATTGGGGCAAGATCCGACACCAGAACAGATTGCTGAACGAATGGATATGACACCTGATAAGGTTCGTGAAATCTTGAAGATTGCCCAAGAACCAGTATCTCTTGAAACTCCTATCGGTGAAGAGGACGATAGCCACCTTGGAGACTTTATCGAAGATGAAGTGATTGAAAATCCAGTGGATTATACGACTCGTATCGTCTTGCGTGAGCAATTGGATGAAATCTTAGATACTCTTACAGACCGTGAAGAAAATGTTCTGCGTCTACGTTTTGGACTAGATGATGGAAAAATGCGCACACTTGAAGATGTGGGGAAAGTCTTTAACGTAACTCGTGAGCGTATCCGTCAGATTGAAGCAAAGGCTTTGAGAAAACTACGCCAACCAAGTCGTAGCAAACCGCTTCGTGATTTTATTGAAGACTAAGAGTGAGGAAAATATGGCTTATACAGAAGAGCAAATTGAAAACATCAAAACACGGATTTTAACAGCCTTGGAAGAAGTCATCGACCCTGAGTTGGGAATCGATATTGTCAATCTTGGTTTGATCTATGAGATTCGTTTTGACGGTGACACAGGGCAAACAGAGATTGACATGACTTTGACAACTATGGGTTGTCCCTTAGCAGACCTTTTGACAGACCAGATTTATGATGCTATGATAGAGGTTCCAGAAGTAACGGATACTGAGGTTAAATTAGTCTGGTATCCAGCCTGGACAGTTGAAAAAATGAGTCGCTATGCCCGCATTGCCCTAGGCATTAAGTAAACATATAAAAGCATGTGAGAGACTGTTGGAAAAGCGAGGAAATTTCCCCTCTTTTCCTCTAGTCTCTCCTTTCTTTTGCTGATTTTATTCAAAGAAAATGATATAATAGTAGTTATGGAGAAAAAGAAATTACGCATCAATATGTTGAGTTCAAGTGAGAAAGTAGCAGGACAGGGAGTTTCAGGTGCTTACCGTGAATTAGTTCGTCTTCTTCACCGTGCTGCCAAGGACCAATTGATTGTTACAGAAAATCTTCCAATCGAGGCAGATGTGACTCACTTTCATACGATTGATTTTCCCTATTATTTATCAACCTTCCAAAAGAAACGCTCAGGGAGAAAGATTGGCTATGTGCATTTCTTGCCAGCTACACTTGAGGGAAGTTTGAAAATTCCATTTTTCTTAAAGGGAATTGTGAAACGCTATGTATTTTCTTTTTACAACCGGATGGAGCACTTGGTTGTGGTCAATCCTATGTTTATTGAGGATTTGGTAGCAGCTGGTATTCCACGTGAAAAAGTGACCTATATTCCTAACTTTGTCAACAAGGAAAAATGGCATCCTCTACCACAAGAAGAGGTAGTCAGACTGCGCACAGATCTTGGTCTTAGTGACAATCAGTTTATCGTAGTAGGTGCTGGGCAAGTTCAGAAACGTAAAGGGATTGATGACTTTATCCGTCTGGCTGAGGAATTGCCTCAGATTACCTTTATCTGGGCTGGTGGCTTCTCTTTTGGTGGTATGACAGATGGTTATGAACACTATAAGAAAATTATGGAAAATCCCCCTAAAAATTTGATTTTTCCAGGCATTGTATCGCCAGAGCGGATGCGCGAATTGTATGCTCTAGCGGATCTTTTCTTGTTGCCTAGTTACAATGAGCTCTTTCCTATGACTATTTTAGAAGCTGCGAGTTGTGAGGCTCCTATTATGTTGCGTGATTTAGATCTCTATAAGGTGATTTTGGAGGGAAATTATCGGGCGACAGCGGGTAGAGAAGAGATGAAAGAGGCTATTTTGGAATATCAAGCAAATCCTGCTGTCTTAAAAGATCTCAAAGAAAAGGCTAAGAATATTTCCAGAGAGTATTCTGAAGAGCATCTGTTACAAATCTGGTTGGACTTTTATGAGAAACAAGCCGCTTTAGGGAGAAAGTAAAAAGTGAGGTAATCTATGCGAATTGGTTTATTTACAGATACCTATTTTCCTCAGGTTTCTGGTGTTGCGACCAGTATTCGAACCTTGAAAACAGAACTTGAAAAGCAGGGACATGCTGTTTTTATCTTTACGACGACAGATAAGGATGTCAATCGCTACGAAGATTGGCAAATTATCCGCATTCCAAGTGTTCCTTTCTTTGCTTTTAAGGATCGTCGCTTTGCCTACCGAGGTTTTAGCAAGGCACTTGAAATTGCTAAACAGTATCAGCTAGATATTATCCATACTCAGACAGAATTTTCTCTTGGCCTGTTGGGGATTTGGATTGCGCGTGAATTGAAAATTCCAGTCATCCATACCTATCACACCCAGTATGAAGACTATGTCCATTATATTGCTAAGGGGATGTTGATCCGGCCGAGTATGGTCAAGTATCTGGTTAGAGGTTTCCTGCATGATGTGGATGGGGTTATTTGCCCTAGTGAGATTGTCCGTGACTTGCTATCTGATTATAAGGTCAAGGTTGAAAAACGGGTCATTCCTACTGGGATTGAATTAGCCAAGTTTGAGCGTCCGGAAATCAAGCAGGAAAATTTGAAAGAACTGCGTAGTAAACTAGGGATTCAAGATGGTGAAAAGACGTTGCTTAGTCTTTCGAGAATCTCCTATGAAAAAAATATTCAAGCAGTTTTAGCAGCCTTTGCTGATGTTCTGAAAGAGGAAGACAAGGTTAAACTGGTAGTAGCTGGGGATGGCCCTTATCTGAATGACCTCAAAGAGCAAGCCCAGAACCTAGAGATTCAAGACTCAGTCATCTTTACAGGGATGATTGCTCCTAGTGAGACGGCTCTTTACTATAAAGCGGCGGATTTCTTCATTTCGGCATCGACAAGCGAAACGCAAGGTTTGACCTACTTGGAAAGCTTAGCCAGTGGAACACCTGTCATTGCTCACGGAAATCCTTATTTGAACAACCTCATCAGTGATAAAATGTTTGGAACCTTGTACTATGGAGAACATGATTTGGCTGGTGCTATTTTGGAAGCCCTGATTGCAACACCAGACATGAACGAGCATACCTTATCAGAGAAATTGTATGAGATTTCAGCTGAGAACTTTGGGAAACGAGTGCATGAGTTTTATCTGGATGCCATTATTTCAAATAACTTCCAGAAAGATTTGGCTAAAGATGATACGGTCAGTCAGCGTATCTTTAAGACAGTTTTGTATCTTCAGCAACAGGTGGTTGCTGTACCTGTAAAAGGATCTAGACGCATGTTGAAGGCTTCAAAAACACAGTTGATCAGTATGAGAGACTATTGGAAAGACCATGAAGAATAGAAAGAGGAACAGCTATGAAAAAAACAATTAATGAGAAGCGGTCGTGATAAAAAGATTGCGGGTGTTTGTGCTGGGGTGGCCCATTATCTGGATATGGATCCGACTATCGTTCAAGTCATTTGGGGTGTTCTTACTTGCTGTTACGGAGCTGGAATTGTAGCTTACATTATTTTATGGATTATCGCACCAGTAGCAACTGACTATTGAAAACTAGCTCAATTCATGCTAAGATAATAGAAAATAGAATGTAACGAAGGAGAGAAAAATGGCATTTGGAGATAATGGAAATCGTAAAAAAACTATGTTTGAGAAAATAACCTTGTTTATCGTGATTATCATGCTAGTAGCAAGTTTATTGGGAATTTTTGCAACTGCAATTGGTGCCCTCAGTAATCTATAAAATAGATTCAAGAAAATTTAGTGACTGGGATTTCCCAGCCCTTTTTTAAAGTGAGAAGAAATAATGAGTATGTTTTTAGATACAGCTAAGATTAAGGTCAAGGCTGGTAATGGTGGCGATGGTATGGTTGCCTTTCGTCGTGAAAAATATGTCCCTAATGGAGGCCCTTGGGGTGGTGATGGTGGTCGTGGAGGCAATGTGGTCTTCGTTGTAGACGAAGGACTACGTACCTTGATGGATTTCCGCTACAATCGTCATTTCAAGGCTGATTCTGGTGAAAAAGGGATGACCAAAGGGATGCATGGTCGTGGTGCTGAGGACCTTAGAGTTCGAGTACCACAAGGTACGACTGTTCGTGATGCGGAGACTGGCAAGGTTTTAACAGATTTGATTGAACATGGGCAAGAATTTATCGTTGCCCACGGTGGTCGTGGTGGACGTGGAAATATTCGTTTCGCGACACCAAAAAATCCTGCACCGGAAATCTCTGAAAATGGAGAACCAGGTCAGGAACGTGAGTTACAATTGGAACTAAAAATCTTGGCAGATGTCGGTTTAGTAGGATTCCCATCTGTAGGGAAGTCAACACTTTTAAGTGTTATTACCTCAGCTAAGCCTAAAATTGGTGCCTACCACTTTACCACTATTGTACCAAATTTAGGTATGGTTCGCACCCAATCAGGTGAATCCTTTGCAGTAGCCGACTTGCCAGGTTTGATTGAAGGGGCTAGTCAAGGTGTTGGTTTGGGAACTCAGTTCCTCCGTCACATCGAGCGTACACGTGTTATCCTTCACATCATTGATATGTCAGCTAGCGAGGGCCGTGATCCATATGAGGACTACCTAGCTATCAATAAAGAGCTGGAGTCTTACAATCTTCGCCTCATGGAGCGTCCACAGATTATTGTAGCTAATAAGATGGACATGCCTGAGAGTCAGGAAAATCTTGAAGACTTTAAGAAAAAATTGGCTGAAAATTATGATGAATTTGAAGAGTTACCAGCTATCTTCCCAATTTCTGGATTGACCAAGCAAGGTCTGGCAACACTTTTAGATGCTACAGCTGAATTGTTAGACAAGACACCAGAATTTTTGCTCTACGACGAGTCCGATATGGAAGAAGAAGCTTACTATGGATTTGACGAAGAAGAAAAAGCCTTTGAAATTAGTCGTGATGACGATGCGACATGGGTACTTTCTGGTGAAAAACTCATGAAACTCTTTAATATGACCAACTTTGATCGTGATGAATCTGTCATGAAATTTGCCCGTCAGCTTCGTGGTATGGGGGTTGATGAAGCCCTTCGTGCGCGTGGAGCTAAAGATGGGGATTTGGTCCGCATTGGTAAATTTGAGTTTGAATTTGTAGACTAGGAGACTGGTATGGGAGATAAACCGATATCTTTCCGAGATGCGGATGGTAATTTTGTTTCCGCCGCAGACGTTTGGAATGAAAAGAAATTGGAAGAACTATTTAATCGTCTCAATCCAAATCGTGCCTTGAGATTGGCACGAACTAAAAAGGAAAATCCATCTCAGTAAAGAAGCTAAAAAATCCCGTGCCTCATCAGACACGGGATTTTGTGGTACGACAGGCATGTATAGCAAACTGAATCTGGAATAGCACAGCATATCTTCTAAAATATAGTAAAATGAAATGAGAACAGGACAAATCGATCAGGACAGTAAAATCGATTTCTAACAATGTTTTATAAGCAGAGATGTACTATTCTAGTTTCAATCAACTATATTGTTATAAATTGATTTGAATTTCAAAATTAAATTGTTTGATTCTTATTTCAATTTGTTATAGTATATCTGATGTCAAAGTTCTCGGCGAGTCAAATAGCGATTCCCAAGCCTGACTATCGTGAGGTAGCGGATTAAAATGGTCTGGGGATAGACCGTTTTAAGTCTGACGCTGGAAATAAGAATTGTCAGAAGAAGGGATAGCGAAATCGTGGCTCTACGAACAGGAACGTGATAATAAGGCGTATATAGCGGATAAGAGGGCATCAAACTCTAAAGTCCAAAAAGGTAGTCGTAACCTATATGCGTAAATCACGAGAGTAATTGAATTCGTACTAAGATTTTCTATTTTCACTGTAACCTTTTAACGCCCTTATATCTTGTATACACGAGGAAAGATGTACGACTTATCCCGTGAGGTCTATCACTATAAAGAGAAAACGACAGATAGAAGTGATCCTGAGTCACGGTTATCTGTCTGATAGGACGGTATGTATAAAACGCTTCTGTGAACTGAGAGAAGGGGGAGAAGTTCTTGCTAAAATTTAGTTGAACAGCCGTATTCCGATACTTAGATAAGAGATCTAGTCTTAGCTCCTACTCAGTTTTAGGGGATAAAAAAGGGGCAATAGCGATTCGAGAAAGATTATACTCTTCGAAAATCTCTTCAAATCACGTCAATATCGCCTTGTCGTATGTGTAGGATACTGACTACGTCAGTTCCATCTACAACCTCAAAACAGTGTTTTGAGCAACCTGCGGCTAGTTTCCTAGTTTGATCTTTGATTTTCATTGAGTATTAGTAATTCAGTTACTAACTCGTCAACTCTGATTTATCCAATAAAATTGAAAAGGATGGAAAAAAGGATAAATTTATGATATACTTTATTTTGAAGACCTTATTAGAAATCTTGAAAGAGTATTGAAAACTTAGAATGAGAAAAATTGTTATCAATGGTGGATTACCACTGCAAGGTGAAATCACTATTAGTGGTGCTAAAAATAGTGTCGTTGCCTTAATTCCAGCTATTATCTTGGCTGATGATGTGGTGACTTTGGATTGCGTTCCAGATATTTCGGATGTAGCCAGTCTTGTCGAAATCATGGAATTGATGGGAGCTACTGTTAAGCGTTATGACGATGTATTGGAGATTGACCCAAGAGGTGTTCAAAATATTCCAATGCCTTATGGTAAAATTAACAGTCTTCGTGCATCTTACTATTTTTATGGGAGCCTCTTAGGCCGTTTTGGTGAAGCGACAGTTGGTCTACCGGGAGGATGTGATCTTGGTCCTCGTCCGATTGACTTACACCTTAAGGCGTTTGAAGCTATGGGTGCCACTGCTAGCTACGAGGGAGATAACATGAAGTTATCTGCTAAAGATACAGGACTTCATGGTGCAAGTATTTACATGGATACGGTTAGTGTGGGAGCAACGATTAATACGATGATTGCTGCGGTTAAAGCAAATGGTCGTACTATTATTGAAAATGCAGCCCGTGAACCTGAGATTATTGATGTAGCTACTCTCTTGAATAATATGGGTGCCCATATCCGTGGGGCAGGAACTAATATCATCATTATTGATGGTGTTGAAAGATTACATGGGACACGTCATCAGGTGATTCCAGACCGCATTGAAGCTGGAACATATATATCTTTAGCTGCTGCAGTTGGTAAAGGAATTCGTATAAATAATGTTCTTTACGAACACCTGGAAGGGTTTATTGCTAAGTTGGAAGAAATGGGAGTGAGAATGACTGTATCTGAAGACAGCATTTTTGTCGAGGAACAGTCTAATTTGAAAGCAATCAATATTAAGACAGCTCCTTACCCAGGCTTTGCAACTGATTTGCAACAACCGCTTACCCCTCTTTTACTAAGAGCGAATGGTCGTGGTACAATTGTCGATACGATTTACGAAAAACGTGTAAATCATGTTTTTGAACTAGCAAAGATGGATGCGGATATTTCGACAACAAATGGTCATATTTTGTACACGGGTGGACGTGATTTACGTGGGGCCAGTGTTAAAGCGACCGACTTAAGAGCTGGGGCTGCACTAGTCATTGCTGGGCTTATGGCTGAAGGTAAAACTGAAATTACCAATATCGAGTTTATCTTACGTGGTTATTCTGATATTATCGAAAAATTACGTAATTTAGGAGCGGATATTAGACTTGTTGAGGATTAAACCGTAGAGGTGTTTATGAATATTTGGACCAAATTAGCAATGTTTTCTTTTTTTGAAACGGATCGCTTGTATTTGCGTCCTTTCTTTTTTAGTGATAGTCAGGACTTCCGCGAGATAGCTTCAAATCCAGAAAATCTTCAATTTATTTTCCCAACGCAGGCAAGTCTGGAAGAAAGTCAATATGCACTGGCCAATTACTTTATGAAGTCCCCTTTGGGAGTGTGGGCAATTTGTGACCAGAAAAATCAACAAATGATTGGTTCTATTAAATTTGAGAAGTTAGATGAAATCAAAAAAGAAGCTGAGCTTGGCTATTTTTTGAGAAAAGATGCTTGGTCGCAAGGATTTATGACAGAGGTTGTTAGAAAAATTTGTCAGCTTTCTTTTGAGGAATTTGGCTTAAAACAATTATTTATCATTACCCACCTTGAAAATAAAGCTAGCCAAAGAGTTGCTCTTAAGTCTGGATTTAGTTTGTTCCGTCAGTTTAAGGGAAGTGATCGTTACACAAGAAAAATGCGGGATTATCTTGAATTTCGGTATGTAAAAGGAGAGTTCAATGAGTAAGCATCAGGAAATTCTAAGCTATTTGGAGGAATTACCAGTAGGTAAAAGGGTCAGTGTTCGTAGCATTTCGAATCATCTAGGAGTTAGTGATGGAACAGCCTATCGGGCTATTAAAGAAGCTGAAAACCGTGGAATTGTGGAGACCCGTCCTAGAAGTGGAACAATTCGTGTTAAATCCCAGAAAGTTGCTATAGAGAGATTAACGTTTGCTGAAATTGCAGAAGTGACTTCTTCTGAGGTTCTGGCTGGGCAAGAAGGTTTAGAGAGAGAATTTAGTAAGTTTTCAATTGGTGCCATGACTGAACAAAATATCTTGTCTTACCTTCATGATGGGGGGCTCTTGATTGTCGGAGACCGAACCCGTATTCAGTTGCTAGCCTTGGAAAATGAAAATGCAGTTCTGGTTACAGGGGGATTTCAGGTTCATGATGATGTGCTTAAACTGGCCAATCAAAAAGGGATTCCTGTTCTAAGAAGTAAGCATGATACCTTTACCGTCGCGACCATGATCAATAAAGCCTTGTCAAATGTCCAAATCAAGACTGATATTCTGACAGTTGAGAAACTTTATCGCCCTAGTCATGAGTATGGTTTTCTGAGAGAGACAGATACAGTTAAAGATTATTTGGACTTGGTTCGTAAGAATCGTAGCAGCCGTTTCCCTGTTATCAATCAACATCAGGTCGTTGTTGGTGTTGTAACCATGAGAGACGCTGGTGATAAATCACCAAGCACGACAATTGATAAGGTTATGTCTCGTAGTCTATTTTTGGTTGGATTATCGACAAATATTGCCAATGTGAGTCAACGGATGATCGCAGAAGACTTTGAAATGGTACCAGTTGTTCGAAGCAATCAAACTTTGCTTGGCGTTGTGACGCGACGAGATGTCATGGAGAAGATGAGCCGTTCCCAAGTTTCGGCTCTACCAACTTTTTCTGAGCAGATTGGACAAAAGCTCTCTTATCACCATGATGAAGTAGTCATTACAGTGGAACCCTTTATGCTAGAAAAAAATGGAGTTTTGGCTAATGGTGTATTGGCAGAAATTCTGACCCACATGACCCAAGATTTAGTTGTTAATAGTGGTCGCAATCTCATTATCGAGCAGATGCTGATCTACTTTTTGCAGGCTGTTCAGATAGATGATATATTGCGCATTCAGGCACGGATTATTCATCATACGAGACGGTCAGCTATAATTGATTACGATATTTATCATGGTCACCAGATTGTTTCAAAAGCAAATGTGACTGTTAAAATTAATTAGAAACTAGGAGAAAAGATGATAACATTAAAATCAGCTCGTGAAATCGAAGCTATGGACAAGGCTGGTGATTTTCTAGCAAGTATTCATATAGGCTTACGTGATTTGATTAAGCCAGGCGTAGATATGTGGGAAGTTGAAGAATATGTCCGCCGTCGTTGTAAAGAAGAAAATTTCCTTCCACTTCAGATTGGGGTTGACGGTGCCATGATGGACTATCCTTATGCTACCTGTTGCTCTCTTAACGATGAAGTGGCTCACGCTTTCCCTCGTCATTATATCTTGAAAGATGGTGATTTGCTCAAAGTTGATATGGTTTTGGGAGGTCCCATTGCTAAATCTGACCTAAATGTCTCAAAATTAAACTTCAACAATGTTGAACAAATGAAAAAATACACTCAGAGCTATTCTGGTGGTTTAGCAGACTCATGTTGGGCTTATGCTGTTGGTACACCGTCCGAAGAAGTCAAAAACTTGATGGATGTAACCAAAGAAGCTATGTACAAGGGTATTGAGCAAGCTGTTGTTGGAAATCGTATCGGTGATATCGGTGCGGCTATTCAAGAATACGCTGAAAGTCGTGGTTACGGTGTAGTGCGTGATTTGGTTGGTCATGGTGTTGGCCCAACTATGCACGAAGAACCAATGGTTCCTAACTATGGTATTGCAGGTCGTGGACTCCGTCTTCGTGAAGGAATGGTCTTAACCATTGAACCAATGATCAATACAGGCGATTGGGAAATTGATACAGATATGAAAACTGGTTGGGCGCATAAGACCATTGACGGTGGATTGTCATGTCAGTATGAACACCAATTTGTCATTACGAAAGATGGACCTGTTATCTTGACTAGCCAAGGTGAAGAAGGAACTTATTAATAAAAAGTGAAAAGACTACTGGAAGTTTATTTTGATAAAAAATCCAGTAGATCTTTTCATAATAAAACGCATTGTATCAAGTGTTAGGGGCTGATATCATGCGTTTTTCTGCTTTTAAGATTTTTTCCAACTCTGTTTGTAAGCGCATCATAACAAAGGGTCTAGGATTCAGGGCTCTCCTCCTATATACTATTAGTAAAGTAAAACTAAGGGAGGATATTTTAGTGTCGCAGTCTATTGTTCCTGTAGAGATTCCACAATATTGTCGTTTTGATTCTAAAAAGAGAAATGGAATTCTGTTTAATGTTCGTATTGCCAATCTTAAATTTACTTTTTTATATTATACTTCCTGCGAAACAAAATATGGTATAGTAGTTCTATGAATGATGAAGCAAGTAAACAACTAACTGATGCACGATTTAAGCGTCTTGTTGGTGTTCAGCGTACCACTTTTGAAGAGATGTTAGCTGTATTAAAAACAGCTTATCAACTTAAACACGCAAAAGGTGGACGAAAACCTAAATTAAGCCTAGAAGACCTTCTTATGGCCACTCTTCACTATGTGCGAGAATACCGCACTTATGAAGAAATTGCGGCTGATTTTGGTATCCACG
>OBCO01000479.1_pt1 | contig 22918 bp, 19 predicted proteins | sample 1495971 | NCBI WGS metagenome assembly OBCO01 (sample SAMN04168690, study PRJEB22393) | synthetic metagenome | isolation source: purchased from BEI Resources HM-276D | reverse complement strand
CGGCTTTGGCGTCGGTGCGCGTAACCGGCTGTCCGCAGAACCATTTTACCGAACCGTCTTGACGCTTGGCCCACAGGGAGAGTTTTTTGCCTTGGATTTCTTTGTTTACGCCGCTTGAAAGCATTGTGGCGGTAATGACGCCGTTTGCGACTGTAACTTCCTTAACATATTTGCCTTTGATTGTTGAAGAAGATGCCACGCCGGCAGAAGTGTTGTTTTTCGGCCATTCGCCGTGATTCGGGTAATACTCGGGTGTTTTTGTGCAAACGGCAGATGCTGCGTCGCGGCAGGTTGACGGCAGGTGCTTGGTGTTGGTTTTCTTGTTGCCGGTGTTGTCGGCGGCGACGGTGTCGTCGGTGCCGGCGCGCGTAACCGGCTGTCCGCAGAACCATTTTACCGAACCGTTTTGACGCTTGGCCCACAGGGAGAGTTTTTTGCCTTGGATTTCTTTGTTTACGCCGCTTGAAAGCATTGTGGCGGTAACGACGCCGTTTTTGACTTCAACTTTCTCAACATATTTGCCTTTGATGTCGGAGGAGGATGCCACGCCGGCGGCATCATTAAATCCCGTCATTCCCGCAAAAGCGGGAATCTAGAACTCAGGACCGGAGAAACCTTTTTACCCGATAAGTTTCCGTGCCGACAGACCTGGATTCCCGCCTGCGCGGGAATGACGAAGTTTTTCGGCCATTCGCCGTGATTCGGGCAATACTCGGGTGTTTTGTGCAAACGGCAGATGCTGCGTCGCGGCAGGTTGACGGCAGGTGCTTGGTGTCAATCTTCTTACCGTTGGCGGCGGCGGCGGCGGTAACGTCGTCGTTGGCGGCTTTGGCGTTGTCGCGCTCAACCGGCTGTCCGCAGAACCATTTTACCGAACCGGCTTGACGCTTGGCCCACAGGGAGAGTTTTCTGCCTTTGATTTCTTTGTTTACGCCGCTTGAAGCCATTATGTCAGACGGTATTGCCCGGGCAGCTTTATTCGTACACTTTCAGCAGCTCGACTTCAAATATCAAAGTGGCGTGCGGGGGAATCACGCCGCCCGCGCCGTGTGCGCCGTAGCCCATTTCCGAAGGGATGGTCAGCTTGCGTTTGCCGCCTTCCTTCATGCCGCCGAAGCCTTCGTCCCAGCCTTTGATGACTTGTCCGACACCGAGCGTGATGGTCAGCGGCTGGCGGCGGTCGAGGCTGGAGTCGAATTTGGTTCCGTTTTCCAGCCAACCTGTGTAATGCACGGTAATCTCTTTGCCTTTAACTGCTTCTTTTCCGAAGCCTTCTTGCAAGTCTTCAATAATCAGGCCGCCCATATTTGTCCTTTCGTTGCTTGTTGGTCAAAACGGCAAGGGTAACATACCGTCCGTCGAAGTCAAATGCCGCTCAAACGTCAGCTGCATCGGTGCAGCTGAAACGGCTGTGTTTGTTTGACTGTTTTATTTTTTTCGTAAAGGTTCCATGCTTTTTCATGGAAATAGAAAACGACGGTGTTGATTAGGGGTTCGACCAGCGCAACTGCTCCCGATACGCCTATACTGCCCGTCAGTACATAGGTTACACTGAAGGCGACGCTGAAATGCAGTGCGGCAAAAGTCAGGGTTTTAAGCATCATCCTCTCCCGGATTGGACATTGACGGAGAGATGATAAAGATTATCATAAGGCTGCGCGGTTTAAATTTGCTATTTGTTGTTAGTGTAGATAAATCGTTTTTTAAATAAGGATAGGAATTATGAATCATAAAAAGATCGTTGTTTTGGATGCGGATACTTTGCCCGGCCGGGTTTTTCATTTTGATTTTCCGCACGAGCTTGCGGTTTACGGTACGACAGGTGCGGATGAAACGGCAGAACGGGTGCGCGATGCACATATTGTCATTACTAACAAAGTGATGATTTCTGCCGATATTATTGCGGCTAATCCGCAGTTGGAGCTGATTGCCGTCAGTGCGACCGGCGTGAACAATGTCGATATTGGGGCGGCGAAGGCGGCCGGTGTTGCGGTATGCAATGTCCGCGCATACGGAAACGAATCGGTTGCGGAACACGCCTTTATGCTGATGATTGCGTTAATGCGGAATTTGCCTGCCTATCAGCGTGATGTTGCGGCAGGATTGTGGGAAAAGTCGCCGTTTTTCTGCCATTACGGCGCGCCGATTCGGGATTTGAACGGCAAAACGCTGGCGGTTTTCGGACGCGGCAATATCGGACGGACGCTTGCCGGATACGCGCAGGCATTCGGTATGGGGGTGGTGTTTGCCGAACACAAACACGCGTCCGCTGTGCGTGAAGGCTATGTTTCCTTTGAAGATGCGGTACGGGCTGCTGATGTGTTGTCGCTGCACTGTCCGCTAAACGCCCAAACTGAAAATATGATAGGCGAAAACGAATTGCGGCAGATGAAGCCTGGCGCGGTTTTAATCAATTGTGGGCGCGGCGGGCTGGTGGATGAAAACGCGCTGCTTGCCGCACTCAAATACGGGCAGATCGGTGGGGCAGGTGTCGATGTTTTGACGAATGAGCCGCCCAAAAACGGCAATCCCTTGCTGAATGCACGATTACCCAATCTGATTGTTACGCCGCATACCGCGTGGGCAAGTCGTGAGGCTTTGGACAGGCTGTTTGATATATTGTTGGCGAACATTCACGCCTTTGTGAAAGGAGAGGCGCAAAACCGCGTGGTTTGAACCTGTCGGGATTGCGGAAAAAAATGCCGTCTGAACGCCTCAAGGGTTCAGACGGCATTTCTTGAGATTCCCGTTTAACCGACTTTGTCGCCCGGCTGCGCGCCTGTATCCACATCCAAGAGCTTCAGTTTCCCGTCTGCCGTGGCGGCACTCAAAATCATGCCTTCAGATACACCGAATTTTGCCATTTTGCGCGGGGCGAAGTTGGCGACGGCGATGACCATGCGGCCGTTCAATTCGGCAGGGTTCGGGTAAGACGCGGCGATGCCGGAGAAGATGATGCGTTTTTCAAAACCGAAATCGAGGTCGAATTTCAAAAGTTTGGTGCTGCCTTCGACAGCTTCGCAGTTCAATACTTTGGCAACGCGCATGTCGATTTTCATAAAGTCGTCGAAACTCGCCTGTTCGGCGACTTTTTCGTATTTGCCCTCTTCGGCGGCAGGTGCGGCTGCGGCGGCGATGCTTTGTTTGTTGGCTTCGATTAAATCGTCCACTTGTTTTTGCTCCACTCGTTGCATTAAATGTTCGTATTTGTTGATGGCGTGTTTGCCCAAGGTATCGCGTGTATTTGCCCAAGTGATGGCTTCCAAATTCAGGAATTTGGCGGCGTTTGCGGCGGTTTGCGGCAAGACGGGGGCGAGGTAGGCGGTCAACATGGTGAAGGCGTTGATGAGTTCGCTGCATACTTCGTGCAGGCGTTCGTCTTGGCCTTCTTGTTTGGCGAGTTCCCACGGCTTGTTGGCATCAACGTATTCGTTGACAATGTCTGCCAAGGCCATGATGTCGCGCAGGGCTTTGGCGTATTCGCGGCTTTCGTAGCATTCGGCAATGGCTTCGCTTTGCGCAGTCAGTTTTGCCAGCAATTCGCTGTCGGCAACATCTTTCAGACGGCCTTCAAAGCGTTTGGCGATGAAACCTGAGGCGCGGGCGGCGATGTTGACGTATTTGCCGACGAGGTCGCTGTTTACGCGGCTGATAAAGTCTTGCAGGTTCAAATCGATGTCTTCGATTTTGCTGTTGAGTTTGGCGGCGATGTAGTAGCGCATCCACTCGGGGTTCAGGCCTTGTTCCAGATAGGATTTGGCGGTAATAAACGTGCCGCGCGATTTGGACATTTTTTGTCCGTCGACGGTCAAAAAGCCGTGTGCGTACACGCCGGTCGGGGCGCGGTGGCCGGAGAAATGCAGCATAGCGGGCCAGAACAGGGCGTGGAAATAGAGAATATCTTTGCCGATGAAGTGGTACATCTCGGTTTGGCTGTCGGCTTTGAAGTATTCGTCAAAATCGACGCCGATGCGGTCGCACAGGTTTTTAAACGACGCCATGTAGCCGACGGGCGCGTCCAGCCAGACGTAGAAGTATTTGCCCGGCGCGTCGGGGATTTCAAAACCGAAATACGGCGCGTCGCGGGAAATATCCCAGTCGGACAGGGTGGTTTCTTCACCTTCGCCCAGCCATTCTTTCATTTTGTTGAGGGCTTCGGCTTGCAGATGGGGCTTGCCGTCGTGCGGGTTGTTGCCGGAAGTCCATGCTTTGAGGAAGTCGGCGCATTCGCCCAGTTTGAAGAAGAAGTGTTCGGATTCGCGCAATTCGGGTTTCGTACCGGAAACGGCGGAATACGGGTTAATCAGTTCGGTCGGGGAATAGGTCGTGCCGCAGACTTCGCAGTTGTCGCCGTATTGGTCTTGGGCGTGGCATTTCGGGCATTCGCCTTTGACGAAGCGGTCGGGCAGGAACATTTGTTTTTCGGGGTCGAAAAGCTGCTCGATGACGCGGCTCTCAATCTTGCCGTTGGCTTTCAGCGCGCGGTAAATGTCTTGGGAAAACTGTTTGTTTTCAGGGGAATGGGTGCTGTAATAATTGTCGTAACCGATGAAAAAGCCAGTAAAGTCGGCGAGGTGCTCTTCGCGCACTTTGGCAATCATGTCTTCGGGCGCGATACCTTGTTTTTGCGCGGCAAGCATTACGGGCGTGCCGTGGGTGTCGTCGGCGCAGCAGTAGTGGCACGCGTGGCCGCGCAGTTTTTGAAAGCGCACCCAAACGTCGGTTTGGATGTGTTCGACCATGTGGCCGAGGTGGATGCTGCCGTTGGCATAGGGCAGGGCGGAGGTAACTAAGATTTTGCGTGTCATATTGTGCTTTGCAAACAATGGGTAAAGGCGGATTATACCGCAAATCAAACGGGGAAATGCCGTCTGAAGCCTGAAAAATCGGGCTTCAGACGGCATTTTTGCCAACCGGCGGGAGTTATTCGACGGTTACGGATTTCGCCAGGTTGCGCGGCTTGTCCACATCGGTACCGCGTGCGAGGGCGGTGTGGTAGGCGAGGAGCTGCACGGGGATAGTATGCACGACGGGGGACAGTTTGCCGACGTGGCGCGGTGCGCGGATAACGTGCACACCTTCGGTGGCATTAAAATTGCTGTCGAGGTCGGCAAAGACGAAAAGTTCGCCGCCGCGCGCGCCGACTTCCTGCATATTGGCTTTGACTTTGTCCAACAGGCTGTCGTTGGGTGCGATGACGACGACGGGCATATTTTCGTCCACCAGGGCAAGCGGCCCGTGCTTCAGTTCGCCGGCAGGATAGGCTTCGGCGTGGATGTAGGTGATTTCCTTCAGCTTCAACGCACCTTCGAGGGCAATCGGGTAATGGATGCCGCGCCCTAAAAACAGCGCGCTGGTTTTCTTGGCAAACTGTTGCGCCCATGCGGCAATTTGAGGTTCGAGGTTCAGAGCGTGCTGCACGCTGCCGGGAAGCTGGCGGAGTTCTTCGGTGTAACGCGCTTCGTCTTCTTCGGAAACCAAACCGCGCACTTTCGCCAGCGTTACCGCCAAACCGAACAGCGCAACCAGTTGCGTGGTAAACGCTTTGGTCGAGGCGACGCCGATTTCCGCACCGGCACGGGTATAAAGCACGAGGCTGCTTTCGCGCGGCAGGGCGGATTCCATCACGTTGCAAATGGAGAGGCTGTGGCGGTGTCCCAAGGATTTGGCGTATTTCAACGCCTCCATCGTGTCCAGCGTTTCGCCGGATTGGGAAATGGTAATGACCAGTTGGTCGGAATCAGCAATCACGCTGCGGTATCGGTATTCGCTGGCGATTTCGACGTCGGACGGGATTTTTGCGATGGATTCCAACCAATATTTGGCGGTCAGCGCGGCGTAATAGGACGTGCCGCAGGCAAGGATTTTGACGCTGCGGATGCTTTCAAACACGCTTTTGGCATCTTTGCCGAAGTTTTCGGGGATGAAGCCGCCGTCGAGGAAAACCTCCGCCGTGTCTGCAATCGCGCGGGGCTGCTCGTGGATTTCTTTTTGCATAAAGTGGCTGTACAGTCCCAGTTCCAAAGAGGCGAGCGAGAGTTCGGATACCTTGACTTTGCGTTCGGCAGGCAGGCCGTTTTTATCGGTCAGCCTTTTGATGCCGTCTGAAGCCAGCAGCGCGATGTCGCCGTCTTCGAGGTACGCCACGCGGCGCGTAAAGGCGATGACGGCGGATACGTCCGAAGCGATAAAGGTTTCATCGTCGCCCAAAGCGACCAAAAGCGGGCAGCCCATACGCGCCACAACTAATTCATCAGGCTTGTCTTGGGCAATAACCGCGATGGCGTATGCGCCGTGGAAACGTTTGACCGCTTCTTGTACCGCTTCAAACAGCCTGCCGCCGTTTTGCGCGTATTCGTGATTGATGCTGTGTGCGATGACTTCGGTATCCGTTTGCGATTCAAAACGGTATCCCAAACCTTCCAAACGTTTGCGTTCGCTTTCAAAGTTTTCGATGATGCCGTTGTGTACGACCGCAATCATACCGCCGCTGATGTGCGGGTGGGCGTTCGGCTCAGTAACGCCGCCGTGTGTCGCCCAACGCGTATGTCCGATGCCGATGCCGCCGCTGATGCCTTTTTCGCGTGCCGCGTCCTCCATAAGCTGCACGCGTCCGACGCGGCGCACACGTTTGATTTTGCCGTCGGTGTTGACGGCAATGCCTGATGAGTCATAACCCCGGTATTCGAGGCGTTTGAGACCGTCGGTCAGAAAATCGACGACGTTGTGATGGGCGCGGATGGCGCCGACGATACCGCACATAACTGTTCCTTAGTATCCGGTTGAAAAAAAACAGGCGCGGACGGCTTCCGTGCCGCACCTTCCTCTTCGGATTATAAACCGCCTCCCGCGCCGGAAAACAGCAAAATGCCGTCTGAAGGCTTGGGCTTGCTCAAAAAAAGGAGGGATTTCCCTGTTTATCCAGGATGGGCGTTCAGACGGCATTACCTGCTGCTGGTTTATAGTTTTTGCAAATCAACATTGACAAGCTGAAAAAAAAAAACAATATACTCGCTCGGTCTTAATGTTAACGGAGTATGGAAATGAAACAAATGCTTTTAGCCGTCGGCGTGGTGGCGGTGTTGGCGGGCTGCGGCAAGGATGCCGGCGGTTACGAGGGTTATTGGCGCGAAAAGTCGGACAAAAAAGAGGGTATGATTGCCGTCAAAAAAGAAAAAGGCAATTACTTCCTTAATAAAATCCACGTGGTTACAGGCAAGGAAGAGTCCTTGCTTTTGTCTGAAAAAGACGGCGCGCTTTCGATAAACACAGGGATAGGGGAAATCCCGATCAAACTTTCCGACGACGGGAAAGAGCTGTATGTCGAACGTAGGCAGTATGTCAAAACCGATGCGGCGATGAAGGACAAAATCATCGCCCATCAGAAAAAGTGCGGACAAACAGCACAGGCATACCGCGACGCGCGAAATGCGTTGCCGTCAAACCAGACGTATCAGCAGCATCTGGCGGCGATCGAGCAATTGAAACGGCGGTTTGAAGCCGAGTTTGACGAATTGGAAAAAGAAATCAAATGCAACGGCAGAAGCCCGGCATTGTTGCTTTAGTAGGGGACAACCGGGAGGATGCCGCCGTCCGAATCGGATGTGCGGTTTCTGTACCGGTACGGGCGGGCAGGAATGTCCGCCTTTTTTGTTCGGATGCGTTTGAATACCCGTTTGATTCCGACCGTTTGCAAGGGGTATTTCCGTTCGGGCGGAAATTATAGTGGATTAACAAAAACCAGTACGGCGTTGCCTCGCCTTAGCTCAAAGAGAACGATTCTCTAAGGTGCTCAAGCACCAAGTGAATCGGTTCCGTACTATTTGTACTGTCTGCGGCTTCGTCGCCTTGTCCTGATTTAAATTTGATCCACTATAATTCCGTCAAATAAGAAAGGAATTTTGTGCCTGCGGTATCGCAAAACTTCGCCTTAATGCGCCCGATTGCCTAGGGATGGGCTTCAGATGGCATTGTTTTCCGGTTTACGGGCGGTATTCGGGCTTCATACCGTTGGGTAGGAGCTGCCAGACATATCCCGTGGTTTTCTGTTTGCCGGCAAGTTCGCCGGCTTCGTCGCCGTATCCCCAAAAATAATCCACGCGCACCGCGCCTTTAATCGCGCTGCCGGTATCCTGCGCCATAATCAGGCGGTTGAGGGCTTTGCGGGTAACCGGATGGGCGGTGGCGACAAATAAGGGCGCACCCAAGGTAATGTAGTGCCGGTCGACTGCGCCGGCATATTCCCCCATCAGCGGCGTGCCCAGTGCGCCGACAGGGCCGTCATTGCTGCTTCCGGCAAGCTCGCGGAAAAAGATATAGCTGGGGTTTTGACCCAAAACTTCGGCGAGGCGTTGCGGATTTTGCCGCATATAAGACTTAATGCCCTGCATGGAGGTTTGTCCGAGTTTGAGGTAGCCCTTATCCGCCATATAGCGTCCGATGGAAACGTAGGGATGTTCGTTTTTGTCGGCATAGCCGATGCGGATGTATTTGCCGGACGGGGTTTTCAGACGGCCCGAGCCTTGGATGTGCATAAAAAAAAGTTCGACAGGGTCTTCGGCGTAACCGAGTATCGGGGCTTTGCCGTCAAGCGCGCCGCCGTTGATTTGGTTGCGCGTGTGGTAGGGGAGGAAGCGGCTTCCTTCAAACCTGCCTTTGATTGCTGTTGTGCGCGCGGTGATGGGGAATCGGGAGAGGTCGGCGGTATGTGTGCCGCCGGTATTGTCGATTGTGCCGCTGTTTTTTCCCGTCTGCCTGATGCGGACAAGGGCTTTTCCGCTCCGCAAACCGGCAGGCAGGGGGACGGAGATAAAATCGTCGGGAATACCGTAAATCGGGAAGCGGGCTTGTGCCGTCCGCCTGTCGTCGCCCTTCAGCACCGGTTCGTAATAGCCGGTAACCGTACCGGCAAGGCTTCCGTTGCCTGCAACCTGCCACGGCGTGAAATAGCGTTCAAAAAACTGTTTTGCCTGAAAGGAATGGACGGGGGTTTGAAAGGCTTGGGCGCACACATCCTGCCAGCCTTGGCGGTTTTTCAAATTGGCGCAGCCGAGGCGGAAGGATTGCAGGCTTTTGGCGAAATCCTGCGCCGCCCAGTGGGGCAGGGACAGGTGCGGTACAACGGTATAGACGGCCCCGCCGCCGCCGACCGTCGTTCCGGCGGGGTCGGGGATGCCGACCGGCCGGTCCGGGCCGTTGATGACGGATGTGTCGGGTTGCGGAAAGGTTTGGATGCTCTTGCTTTGGCAGGCGGCGAGGATGGCGGCGGCGATGCCGTACAGGGCGGCGCGGAATAGGTATTTTTTCATAATGGACAATGTTGCCGGCAGTAATAAGAAAGATGGTTTCGGGCGGCGTTGCGGCAGCCGTGGAGAGGGGATTTTAACACAGGGCGCAGCTGCAGCCTGCGGAACTTTCCGCCGCGCGGTACTGCAGATAAAAATAACTTGCATTTGTATTTACAAGCAATGAAAATATTCCGATAATATATTATTCATCATCCTTGTTCGTTCGCGTTTATGCTGGTCGCTTTTTTAATTATGTTGCGCGAGGGTATTGAAGCCGCGCTCATTGTCGGCATCGTTGCCGGTTTTCTGAAACAGTCCGGACATTCCAAACTGATGCCTAAGGTCTGGTTCGGGGTCGTCCTTGCTTCTTTGATGTGTTTGGGGCTGGGGTACGGCATCCATTCGGCAACGGGCGAGATTCCCCAGAAGCAGCAGGAGTTCGTCGTCGGCATTATCGGTTTGGTTGCCGTTGCCATGCTGACTTATATGATTTTATGGATGAAAAAGGCGGCGCGTTCGATGAAGCGGCAGCTTCAGGATTCTGTGCAGGCGGCTTTGAACCGTGGCAGCGGTCAAGGATGGGCCTTGGTCGGTATGGCGTTTCTTGCCGTGGCGCGCGAAGGTCTGGAGAGTGTTTTTTTCCTGCTTGCCGTATTCAAACAGAGCCCGACGTGGCAGATGCCGGCCGGCGCGGTAGCGGGGGTTTTGGCTGCCGCCGTGATTGGCGCGTTGATTTATCAGGGCGGGATGCGCCTGAATCTGGCGAAGTTTTTCCGTTGGACGGGGGCGTTTCTGATTGTCGTTGCCGCCGGCCTGCTTGCCGGCTCGCTGCGCGCGCTGCATGAGGCAGGTATTTGGAACGCGCTTCAGGACATTGTGTTCGACTCATCAAAATATTTGCACGAAGACAGTCCGTTGGGCGTGCTGCTCGGCGGATTTTTCGGCTATACCGACCATCCGACGCAGGGCGAGACCTTGGTTTGGCTGCTGTACCTTATTCCCGTCATAACTTGGTTTTTGTGCGGCAGCAGGCCGTCTGAAACTTTAACCCGTAAAGAGGAGCTGAAATGAGAAAATTCAATTTGACCGCATTGTCCGTGATGCTTGCCTTAGGTTTGACCGCGTGCCAGCCGCCGGAGGCGGAGAAAGCTGCGCCGGCAGCGTCCGGTGAGGCGCAAACCGCCAACGAGGGCGGTTCGGTCAGTATCGCCGTCAACGACAATGCCTGCGAACCGATGGAACTGACCGTGCCGAGCGGACAGGTTGTGTTCAATATTAAAAACAACAGCGGCCGCAAGCTCGAATGGGAAATCCTGAAAGGCGTGATGGTGGTGGACGAGCGCGAAAACATCGCCCCCGGACTTTCCGATAAAATGACCGTCACCCTGTTGCCGGGCGAATACGAAATGACTTGCGGTCTTTTGACCAATCCGCGCGGCAAGCTGGTGGTAACCGACAGCGGCTTTAAAGACACCGCCAACGAAGCGGATTTGGAAAAACTGTCCCAACCGCTCGCCGACTATAAAGCCTACGTTCAAGGCGAGGTTAAAGAGCTGGTGGCGAAAACCAAAACTTTTACCGAAGCCGTCAAAGCAGGCGACATTGAAAAGGCGAAATCCCTGTTTGCCGACACCCGCGTCCATTACGAACGCATCGAACCGATTGCCGAGCTTTTCAGCGAACTCGACCCCGTCATCGATGCGCGTGAAGACGACTTCAAAGACGGCGCGAAAGATGCCGGATTTACCGGCTTTCACCGTATCGAATACGCCCTTTGGGTGGAAAAAGACGTGTCCGGCGTGAAGGAAATTGCAGCGAAACTGATGACCGATGTCGAAGCCCTGCAAAAAGAAATCGACGCATTGGCGTTTCCTCCGGGCAAGGTGGTCGGCGGCGCGTCCGAACTGATTGAAGAAGTGGCGGGCAGTAAAATCAGCGGCGAAGAAGACCGGTACAGCCACACCGATTTGAGCGACTTCCAAGCCAATGTGGACGGATCTAAAAAAATCGTCGATTTGTTCCGTCCGCTGATCGAGGCCAAAAACAAAGCCTTGTTGGAAAAAACCGATACCAACTTCAAACAGGTCAACGAAATTCTGGCGAAATACCGGACTAAAGACGGTTTTGAAACCTACGACAAGCTGGGCGAAGCCGACCGCAAAGCGTTACAGGCCTCTATTAACGCGCTTGCCGAAGACCTTGCCCAACTTCGCGGCATACTCGGCTTGAAATAAGCCGCAAGCGTTCAGACGGTATTTGGCGGCAGATACCGTCTGAAGTTTTATAGTGGATTAACAAAAACCAGTACGGCATTGCCTCGCCTTGCCTTGCCGTACTATTTATACTGTCTGCGGCTTCGTCGCCTTGTCCTGATTTTTGTTAATCCACTATATCCGCCATATATTGCAGGGCGGGATTTCAACCTGCCGCTATCGGTTAATGGAAAAACGGCGTGCAGGGATACCCATCCTGCTGCACGGATATTGAAGGAAACACCATGAGCAAAAAACAACCCGCACAACCGACCAGGCGCACTCTTTTTAAAACCGCGATCGCAGCCGGAGCAGTCGGCGCAATCGGAGGTTATCTCGGCGGCAAAAAACAGGGCGAAACCGCCGAACGCACCGCCGAAAGCCAACACTCGCCCCAAGCCTATCCCTGCTACGGCGAACATCAGGCAGGCATCGTTACGCCGCAGCAGGCGTTTTCGATTATGTGCGCCTTCGACGTAACCGCGCAAAGTGCCAAGCAGCTGGAAAACCTGTTCCGCACGCTGACCGCCCGCATCGAGTTTCTCACCCAAGGCGGCGAATACCAAGACGGCGACGACAAACTTCCGCCAGCCGGCAGCGGCATTTTGGGCAAAGCCTTCAACCCCGACGGGTTGACCGTTACCGTGGGGGTGGGCAGCAGCCTGTTTGACGGCCGGTTCGGACTCAAAGACAAAAAACCGATTCATTTGCAGGAAATGCGCGACTTCTCCAACGATAAGCTGCAAAAAAGCTGGTGCGACGGCGATTTGAGCCTGCAAATCTGTGCCTTCACCCCCGAAACCTGCCAAGCCGCCCTGCGCGACATCATCAAACACACCGTCCAAACCGCCGTTATCCGTTGGAGTATCGACGGGTGGCAGCCCAAATCCGAACCCGGCGCGATGGCGGCGCGCAACCTGTTGGGCTTCAGGGACGGCACGGGCAACCCCAAAGTTTCCGATCCCAAAACTGCCGACGAGGTTTTGTGGACGGGGGTGGCCGCCAACAGCCTCGACGAACCGGAGTGGGCGAAAAACGGCAGCTATCAGGCAGTCCGCCTTATCCGCCACTTTGTCGAGTTTTGGGACAGGACGCCGCTTCAAGAGCAAACCGACATTTTCGGGCGGCGCAAATACAGCGGTGCGCCGATGGACGGCAAAAAAGAAGCCGACCAACCGGATTTTGCCAAAGACCCCGAGGGTGATATCACGCCCAAAGACAGCCATATACGCCTGGCGAATCCGCGCGATCCCGAATTCCTCAAAAAACACCGCCTCTTCCGCCGCGCCTACAGCTATTCGCGCGGACTCGCCTCAAGCGGACAGCTTGATGTCGGGCTGGTGTTCGTCTGCTATCAGGCAAACCTTGCCGACGGATTCATCTTCGTGCAAAACCTCCTCAACGGCGAACCGCTGGAAGAATACATCAGCCCCTTCGGCGGCGGCTATTTCTTCGTCTTGCCCGGCGTGGAAAAAGGCGGCTTTTTGGGGCAAGGGCTGCTGGGCGTATAAATCCGCCATATAAAAAACGCCGTCCGAACCTTGCCAAACGGGTTCGGACGGCGTTTCTTGTTTTTGGGCGGTCAGGCTTTTTTGACGAATTCGGATTTTAAATTCATCGCGCTGCCGTCGATTTTGCAGCCGATGTTGTGATCGCCTTCTTGCAGGCGTATGCCTTTGACTTTTGTGCCTTGTTTGATCACCATCGAGCTGCCTTTTACCTTGAGGTCTTTGATGAGGATGACGGTATCGCCGTTTTGCAGCACTGCGCCGTTGGCATCGCGCACTTGAGCCGCAAGGTCGGCGGCGGATTCGGTTTCATTCCATTCATGGGCGCATTCGGGGCAGATGTATTGTCCGCCGTCTTCATAGGTGTATTCGGAGGCGCATTGCGGGCATGGGGGTAATGACATGGTTTGCCGTCCTTATCGGATGTTTGTTTTGGGGTGCCGTCTGAAACCTGAAACCGGCTTCAGACGGCATAGCTTTATTGTTTGTCTTTTTCAGGACGCACCCAGCCTTCGATGACGGTTTGGCGGGCGCGGGCGAGGGCGAGTTTGTTGTCTTCGACATTGCGGGTAATCGTGCTGCCCGCGCCTGTGGTTACTTTGTTGCCGAGGGTAACGGGGGCGACTAGGACGCAGTTTGAACCGATGCGCACTTCGTCGCCGATGACGGTTTTGTGTTTGTGCACGCCGTCGTAGTTGGCAATAATCGTACCGGCGCCGAAGTTGGTTTTGCAGCCGACTTCGGCGTCGCCGATGTAGGTGAGGTGGTTGGCTTTGGTGCCTTTGCCGATGGCGGCGTTTTTGATTTCGACGAAGTTGCCGACGTGTACGTCGTCTGCAAGGCGGGCTTGCGGACGCAGGCGGGCGTACGGGCCGATTCGGTTGTTTTCGCCGACTTCGCAGCTTTCGAGGTGGGAGAAGGGGGCGATTTTGCTGTTTGCGCCGATTTTGGCGTTTTTGATGACGCAGTTTGCGCCGATTTCGACGTTGTCGCCGAGCTCGATGTCGCCTTCAAAGATACAGTTCACATCAATCACGACGTCTTGCCCGTGTTTCAGACGGCCTCGTAAATCGAAACGTGCCGGATCGCGCAGGGTTACGCCTGCTTTGAGCAATTCTTGCGCCTGTTCGGTTTGGAAGATGCGTTCGAGTTCGGTGAGCTGGAGTTTGTTGTTCACGCCGGCGGCGAGGTGGGAGGCGCGCACTTGGACGGGATGAACTTTAATACCGTCGGCAACGGCTTTGGCGATGAGGTCGGTCAGGTAGTATTCGCCTTGTGCATTGTTGCTGGAAAGGCTGTTCAGCCAGTTTTCGAGTTTGGCGTTGGGCAGGACGAGGATGCCGGTATTGATTTCTTTCACGGCTTTTTGGACGGCGTCGGCGTCTTTTTCTTCGACGATGGCGGTTACGCTGCCGTTGCTGTCGCGGATGATACGCCCCAAGCCTGTCGGGTCGTTGGGAACGTCGGTCAACAGCCCGACTTCGTTGCCTGCGGCTTCGAGCAGGGTTTCGAGGGTTTCAACGTCAATTAAAGGAACGTCGCCGTACAACACCAGCGTGCGGCCTTCGGCGGAAAGGTGGGGCAGGGCGGTTTTGACGGCGTGGCCGGTACCGAGCTGTTCGGTTTGTTCAACCCAAACGACATCGCGTTTGACGGTGTCCAAGACTTGCTCTTTGCCGTGGCCGATGACGACGCAGATGTTTTGCGGATTCAGTGCGGCTGCGGTGTCGATAACGCGCCCGACCATGGGCTTGCCGCCGATGCGGTGCAGCACTTTTGGCATTTTGGAATACATGCGCGTGCCTTTGCCGGCGGCGAGGATGACGATGTTTAAAGTGTTTTGCGGCATGACGGTTTCCTGTGCAATGCCGTCTGAAGCGGCTTCAGACGGCATAGGGTAGGTTTATCGGTTTTGAAACTTTGGTTTTTGCCAGTGTTGGCGATGCTCTTCGTCGGCGTTGTTGCCGGTTTGATTGGGTAACACGGCATGGCGTTCGGGACGGTATTGGTTGTAGTTCATATTTTTCGAGTAGCTGCCGTCTTGGTAATAAACGGGCGTGCCGGCGGGATATTTTTGACGGACGGCGGTCTTGCCGTTGCCGTCTTGATAAGTTTCCCACGCGCAGCCCGACAAAAGGGCGGCGGCAGCGGTCAGGAAGAGGAAGGTTTTACGCATGGCTTTTCTTTCGTATTTTCGGGGGGTAGGGGGTATTGTAATGATTTTGGCGGTGTTCTGACAAAGTTTCTGCATACCGAGCCAGTTGCGCCATATCGCTTACGGAGGCATCGATAAAGGGCAGCGCGTGGGATTTTGCACCGAACCGGACGGTTTTCATACCCAGCGCCTTTGCCTGATGCAGGTTGTCCGCGCTGTCGTCCACCATAATGCAGCATTCGGGCGGTACGTCCAACAGGCGGCAGACATTGAGATACGCTTGCGGATTGGGTTTGTACAGCAGCCCGAAATCATCCGTGCCGAAAAGCGCGTCGAAACGGTTTTCCAAACCGAGTGCGTTGACAACGGCACGGACGTAAAACGACGGGCCGTTGGAAAAAACCGCCTTGCGCCCTTTTAGGCGGCTCAGGGTGTTTTGTGTTTCAGGCATGCCGTGCAGCCTGGTCAGGATTGCATCGATCGGATGGCTTTCGCGCAAAAATTCGGCGATGTCGATTTCGGGATGGTGGATTTGCAGTCCGGCGAGCGTTGCGCCGTAGCGGTGCCAATAGTCTTGACGCAGGTCGGACGCGGCAGATTCGGAGAGTTTGAGGCGGCGTGCCATATAGCGTGTCATAGCGCGGTTGATGAGTGTGAAGATGCCTGCGTCGGCATCGTGCAGCGTGTTGTCGAGGTCGAACAGCCACACGGTCGGGTTTTCTTGCATGTTGAACCGTGAAAATTTGTTAGAATGTTATTTTACAGCGAATAGAGGAGGACTCGGAATGAAACGGAAAATTTGGCTGCTGCCGCTGCTGGCGGTTTCGGCATACCTGCAGGCGCAGACGGAAGTCAGGCTGGCGGTGCATAAGTCGTTCAGCCTGCCCAAAGGGTTGATTGCGCGCTTCGAGCGGGCAAACGATGCGAAGGTGTCGATTATTCAGGCGGGCGGCGCGAACGAAATGCTCAACAAACTGATTTTGAGCCGCGCCAACCCGATTGCCGACGCGGTGTATGGTTTGGACAACGCCAATATCGGCAAGGCGCGGGAAATGGGCATTTTGGCGGCGGCGCAACCCGAATCCGCCCCCGTCGCGGTCGGGCTGCCTTCGGCTTTGGCGGTCGATTACGGCTATGTGTCCATCAATTACGACAAAAAATGGTTTGAAGGCAAAAAGCTGCCCCTGCCGCAAACCCTGCAGGATTTGACCCGCCCCGAATATAAAAACCTATTGGTCGTGCCGTCCCCCGCCACGTCGTCCCCGGGGCTGGGCTTCCTGATGGCGAACATCAGCGGTCTGGGCGAAGAAAGCGCGTTCAAATGGTGGGCACAGATGCGGCAGAACGGCGTGAAGGTCGCCAAAGGCTGGAGCGAGGCGTATTACACCGACTTTTCGCACAACGGCGGCGCGTATCCGCTGGTGGTCGGTTATGCCGCCAGCCCGGCGGCGGAAGTGTATTTTTCCAAAGGCAAATACAGCGAGCCGCCGACGGGCAACCTGTTTTTAAAAGGCGGCGTATTCCGCCAGGTCGAAGGCGCGGCGGTCTTGAAGGGCGCGAAACAGCCGGAATTGGCGGCAAAACTGGTGCAATGGCTGCAAAGTCGGGAAGTGCAGCAGGCGGTTCCGTCCGAAATGTGGGTTTACCCCGCCGTCAAAAACACGCGCCTGCCCGACGTGTTCCGCTTCGCCCAAGCCCCGACGCACACCACCGCCCCCGCGCAGCGCGATATTGATGCGAACCAGCGCGGATGGGTTTCCCGTTGGATTAGAACGGTTTTGAAATAAAACAAACATACCTCCCCGCAGGGCTTCATACGGCATTTTTACACCTGTGCCGATTACGCCGCACGGGGCGGATGTTCGATCAAGAGGAAAACAATGGACTTCAAACAATTTGATTTTTTACACCTGATCAGTGTTTCCGGTTGGGAGCATCTGGCTGAAAAGGCGTGGGCGTTCGGGCTGAACCTTGCCGCCGCGCTGCTTATTTTTTTGGTCGGAAAATGGGCGGCGAAACGCATTGTCGCTGTGATGAGGGCGGCGATGACGCGCGCGCAGGTCGATGCCACGCTGATTAGTTTTTTGTGTAATGTTGCCAATATCGGCTTATTGATTTTGGTGATTATTGCCGCATTGGGCAGATTGGGCGTTTCCACAACATCCGTAACCGCCTTAATCGGCGGCGCGGGTTTGGCGGTGGCGTTGTCCCTGAAAGACCAGCTGTCCAATTTTGCCGCCGGCGCACTGATTATCCTGTTCCGCCCGTTCAAAGTCGGCGATTTTATCCGCGTCGGCGGTTTTGAAGGATATGTCCGAGAGATTAAAATGGTGCAGACTTCTTTGCGGACGACCGACAACGAAGAAGTCGTGCTGCCCAACAGCGTGGTGATGGGCAACAGCATCGTCAACCGTTCCACACTGCCGCTGTGCCGCGCCCAAGTGATAGTCGGCGTCGATTACAACTGCGATTTGAAAGTGGCGAAAGAGGCGGTGTTGAAAGCCGCCGTCGAACACCCCTTGAGCGTTCAAAACGAAGAGCGGCAGGCTGCCGCCTACATCACCGCCTTGGGCGACAATGCCATCGAAATCACATTATGGGCTTGGGCAAACGAAGCAGACCGCTGGACGCTGCAATGCGACTTGAACGAACAAGTGGTCGAAAACCTCCGCAAAGTCAATATCAACATCCCGTTCCCGCAACGCGACATACACATCATCAATTCTTAAACGCCGTCTGAAAGAGGAGTGGGAAATGGACGCGCTGCACACCATCGCCCGAAACCTGACGAAAAAACGTCAAACCGTAAGCTGTGCCGAATCCTGTACGGGCGGAATGCTTGCCGCCGCATTCACAAGCGTTGCAGGCAGTTCGCAATGGTTCGACCAGAGTTTTGTAACATACAGCAACAAAGCCAAAGAAGACCGCTTGGGCGTGTTGCCCGAAACCCTGCTCGAACACGGCGCGGTCAGCCGCCAAACCGTCTATGAGATGGCGCGCGGCGCGAAAGCCGTGGCGCAGGCGGATTACGCCGTCGGTATTTCCGGCATCGCCGGTCCGGGCGGCGGCAGCGAAAGCAAACCCGTCGGCACGGTTTGGTTCGGGTTTGCCTTTCCGGGCGGAAGTTGCGAAGCAATGCGCCGTTTTGACGGCAACCGCGAATCCGTCCGCGCGCAGGCGGTCGCCTTCGCGTTGGAACGGTTGGCGGGGCTGATTGAAAACGGCGGCGATGCTGTCTAAACAAAATCTCCGTCTGAACAAAATCCCCATCGGATAAAAAATGCCGTCTGAAACGTTTCGGGTTTCAGACGGCATTTTGTCGGGGTAGGCGGCGGTGCGGCTTATTTCACTTTACCTTTCAACGCGCCATAGCCTGCCGCGTCCATTTGTTCCAGCGGGATGAATTTCAAGCTCGCGCCGTTGATGCAGTAGCGCAGTCCGCCTTTGTCGCGCGGGCCGTCGGGGAAGACGTGTCCCAAATGCGAGTCGGCGGCGTGGCTGCGCACTTCGGTGCGGCGCATGTTGTAGCTGAAATCATCGTGTTCGGTAACGGATTTTGCATCAATCGGGCGCGTGAAGCTCGGCCAGCCGCAGCCGGAATCATATTTGTCGGCGGAGCTGAACAAAGGTTCGCCGCTGACAACGTCCACATAAATGCCGGGTTTGAACAAATGGTCGTATTCGTGGCTGAAGGCATATTCGGTCGCGCTGTTTTGGGTAACTTGGTATTGCTCTTCGGTCAGGGTGCGTTTGAGTTCGGCGTCACTCGGTTTTTTATACGTTGCCGCGTCGAAGCCTTTGCCTTGCGGGGCGGTCTTGGTTTTGCCCGGCAGCGGTTCGTCAGCTTTGCGGATGTCGATGTGGCAGTAGCCGTTGGGGTTTTTAATCAAGTAGTCCTGATGGTATTCCTCGGCATCGTAGAAGTTTTTCAGCGGCTCGTTTTCAACAACGAGGGGCAGTTGGTATTTTTGCTGCTCGCGTTTGAGGGCGGCGGCGATGACGGCTTTTTCGGCGGGGTCGGTGTAGTACACGCCGCTGCGGTATTGCGTACCGGTGTCGTTGCCCTGTTTGTTGAGGCTGGTCGGATCAACGACGCGGAAGAAATATTGCAGGATGTCGTCTAGGCTGAGTTTGTCGGCATCGTAGGTCACTTTGACGGTTTCGGCGTGGCCCGTATGGCGGTAGGACACGTCTTCATAGCTCGGATTTTTCGTGTTGCCGTTGGCGTAGCCGGATACCGCGTCAACCACGCCGTCGATGCGTTGGAAATAGGCTTCCAAGCCCCAGAAGCAGCCGCCGGCGAGGTAAATGGTGCGCGTGTTCATGATTTTTGAATCCTTTTTCTGAGTGTCGGGTTTGTAGAACGAATGTTTCAAGCTGCCCAAATCGGCATTCGGGTCGCGGATTAACGCCAACGCCTGCGCTTCGTTGATGCTGCCTTTGACGATGCGCTGCACGTCGCTGTCTTTACCGATTAACGCCCACGAGGGGTAAACGCTGATATTCAGGCTTTGGGCGATCGTGCCGCCGTTGTCGGTTACGACGGGCAGCTTGGGATAATTCAAACCGGCATACCATTTTTGGAAGTCGCCGTCTTTTTTCTCGTGCAAAAAGCCCGGGGAGGCGACGGTAATCAGGTTGGCGGAGCTGAATTTTGCATCTTGCGCCCATTTTTCGGTCTGTCCCAATTCGGACAGACACAAAGGACACCAGCTCGCCCAAAATTTAATCAGCGTCGGTTTGTCTTTTTTCAAGTAAACACTGGCGGGGCGGTTGTCCGCAGTTTTCAAAGTGGATAAAGTGTGCGGCACGGTCGCGGCTCCGGCATCGACGATTTTGGGCGAACAAGCACCCAGCGCAAGCAGGCAGCCGAACTTGGCGCAAAGGGAAAAGAAAGTACGGTGTTTCATTTTGATGTTTCCTGTGTGGACGGTTTGCATGATTAGACGTTTGAGATGCCGAAACCTTACAGCCCGGATTTTCAGACAACCTTACCGCGTAAAATACGCTACAATACGCCCTGTTTCAAGTTTCTAAAATTAAAAGGAAAATTCAATGTTCAGCTTCTTCCGTCGCAAGAAAAAACAGGAAACGCCGGCTCTCGAGGAGGCTCAAATTCAGGAAACCGCAGCAAAAGCAGAATCTGAACTTGCTCAAATAGTTGAAAATATTAAAGAAGATGCTGAATCTTTAGCAGAAAGCGTCAAAGGGCAGGTCGAATCTGCCGTTGAAACCGTCAGCGGTGCGGTTGAACAGGTAAAGGAAACCGTTGCCGAGATGCTGTCTGAAGCAGAGGAAGCGGCGGAAAAAGCAGCGGAACAAGTCGAAGCGGCAAAAGAAGCCGTTGCCGAAACCGTCGGCGAGGCTGTCGGGCAAGTTCAAGAAGCCGTTGCGACAACTGAAGAACACAAGCTCGGTTGGGCGGCGCGTTTGAAACAAGGCCTGACCAAATCGCGCGACAAAATGGCGAAATCGCTGGCGGGCGTGTTCGGCGGCGGACAAATCGACGAAGATTTATACGAAGAGCTGGAAACCGTGCTGATTACCAGCGATATGGGCATGGAAGCCACCGAATACCTGATGAAAGACGTGCGCGACCGCGTCAGCCTCAAAGGGCTGAAAGACGGCAACGAATTGCGCGGCGCGTTGAAAGAAGCCTTGTACGACCTGATTAAGCCTCTGGAGAAACCTTTGGTTTTGCCCGAAACCAAAGAGCCGTTTGTCATCATGCTTGCCGGCATCAACGGCGCGGGCAAAACCACGTCTATCGGTAAACTCGCCAAATATTTCCAAGCGCAGGGCAAATCCGTATTGCTGGCGGCAGGCGATACTTTCCGTGCCGCCGCGCGTGAGCAGCTTCAAGCTTGGGGCGAGCGCAACAACGTAACCGTGATTTCGCAAACCACGGGCGATTCCGCCGCCGTGTGCTTCGATGCCGTCCAAGCCGCCAAAGCGCGCGGCATCGACATTGTGCTGGCCGACACCGCCGGCCGCCTGCCCACGCAGCTTCATTTGATGGAAGAAATCAAAAAAGTGAAACGCGTGCTGCAAAAAGCCATGCCCGACGCGCCGCACGAAATCATCGTCGTGCTTGATGCCAATATCGGGCAAAACGCCGTCAACCAAGTCAAAGCCTTTGACGACGCATTGGGGCTGACCGGTTTAATCGTTACCAAACTCGACGGCACGGCAAAAGGCGGCATCCTCGCCGCGCTTGCCTCCGACCGCCCCGTTCCCGTCCGCTATATCGGCGTGGGCGAAGGCATAGACGACCTGCGCCCGTTTGACGCGCGCGCGTTTGTGGACGCACTGCTGGATTGAGCCGAAATGCCGTCCGAAAACAGCAGACCGATGCCGTCATTCCCGCGCAGGCGGGAATCCAGACCTTGGGATAACGGCAATATTCAAAGGTTATCTGAAAGTCCGAGATTCTGGATTCCCACTTTCGTGGGAATGACGGGATGTAGGTTCGTGGGAATGACGTGGTGCAGGTTTCCGTATGGATGGATTCGTCATTCCCGCGCAGGCGGGAATCTAGAACGTAAAATCTAAAGAAACCGTGTTGTAACGGCAGACCGATGCCGTCATTCCCGCGCAGGCGGGAATCTAGACCATTGGACAGCGGCAATATTCAAAGATTATCTGAAAGTCCGAGATTCTGGATTCCCACTTTCGTGGGAATGACGGGATTTGAGATTGCGGCATTTATCGGAAAAAACAGAAACCGCTCCGCCGTCATTCCCGCGCAGGCGGGAATCCAGACCTTAGAACAACAGCAATATTCAAAGGTTAGCTGAAGCTTTAGAGATTCTGGATTCCCACTTTCGTGGGAATGACGGGATGTAGGTTCGTGGGAATGACGTGGTGCAGGTTTCCGTATGGATGGATTCGTCATTCCCGCGCAGGCGGGAATCTAGACATTCAATGCTAAGGCAATTTATCGGGAATGACTGAAACTCAAAAAACTGGATTCCCACTTTCGTGGGAATGACGGCGGAGCGGTTTCTGCTTTTTCCAATAAATGCCCCCAACCTAAAATCCGTCATTCCCGCGCAGGCGGGAATCTAGACATTCAATGCTAAGGCAATTTATCGGAAATGACTGAAACTCAAAAAACTGGATTCCCACTTTCGTGGGAATGACGGAATGTAGGTTCGTGGGAATGACGTGGTGCAGGTTTCCGTATGGATGGATTCGTCATTCCCGCGCAGGCGGGAATCTAGACATTCAATGCTAAGGCAATTTATCGGGAATGACTGAAACTCAAAAAACTGGATTCCCACTTTCGTGGGAATGACGGGATGCAGGTTCGTGGGAATGACGTGGTGCAGGTTCGTAGGAATGACGTGGTGCAGGTTTCCGTGCGGATGGATTCGTCATTCCCGCGCAGGCGGGAATCCAGACCTTGGGATAACAGCAATATTCAAAGGTTATAAAAGACCCGTCATTCCCGCGCAGGCGGGAATCTAGACCTTAGAACAACAGTAATATTCAAAGGTTAGCTGAAGCTTTAGAGATTCTAGATTCCCACTTTCGTGGGAATGACGGGATGTAGGTTCGTGGGAATGACGGGATTTGAGATTGCGGCATTTATCGGAAAAAACAGAAACCGCTCTGCCGTCATTCCCGCGCAGGCGGGAATCCGGCTTGTTCGGTTTCGGTTTTTTTGAGGTTTCGGGCAACTTCTAAACCGTCATTCCCGCGCAGGCGGGAATC
>OBCO01000467.1_pt1 | contig 24546 bp, 23 predicted proteins | sample 1495971 | NCBI WGS metagenome assembly OBCO01 (sample SAMN04168690, study PRJEB22393) | synthetic metagenome | isolation source: purchased from BEI Resources HM-276D | reverse complement strand
GAGGTCAGGGGTTTTGTAAGTTACATCTAGTTGAGAGAGGTATGAATGATTTGGGATAGTATATTGAAACTAGAATAGTACACCTCTATTTCTAAAACATTGTTAGAAATCGATTTGACTGTCCTGATCGATTTGTCCTGTTATTATTTCATTTTACTATAGTGGATTAAATTAAAAAAGTATAATGTATTGAATCTATAACAGTACATCTTGACTGCTAAAATATTTCTATAAATTAATTTGACTTTCCTGATAGAGATGTTCACATCTTATTTCAATTCACTATACAATCCAGTTCCTAAAACTTTGCTAGAAATTGATTTGGCTTTCCGAATTAATTTGTTCAAATTTTATTTCATTTCAATATACTGATAAATCCATTCACTAGCACAGGGCAAGAGGGAGTCGCTATTGATTTCAACGGTAGCAGGTACATACAGAGGACCCCTACCTCAGATATACTGCAATATCATCGTATGCAAAAAACCTCTGAGATTTTTCTCAAAGGTTCTGATTTTGCTAATTGCTGTTCTCAACTGCTGCAGTAACAAAGGCAGTGTAGAGTTCTTCTGGTCGGTTTGGACGGCTTGACAGTTCAGGGTGATACTGACAAGCTACAAAGAATTTATTTTCAGGAATTTCCACGATTTCTACCAAACGATTGTCTGGAGAAACTCCTGAAAAGACAAAACCTGCTGCCTCAAACTGCTCACGGAAGGCATTATTAAACTCATAACGGTGACGGTGACGGCGTTGCACCACTTCTTGATTGTGATAAGCAGCAGCAGCCTTAGAGCCACGTTTCAACTTAGACGGATAAAGTCCCAAACGAAGGGTTCCACCCATATCCTCAATATCAATCTGATCACGCATGATATCAATGATAGGGTATTTTGTTTCTGGTGCAAGCTCTGCAGAATTGGCACCTTCAAGACCTAAAACGTGACGAGCAAACTCGATACATGTCAACTGCATTCCCAAGCAGACTCCCAACATTGGAACATCATTTTCACGCGCATAGCGGATGGCTTGGATTTTCCCTTCTGTACCACGTTGACCAAAACCACCTGGTACGATGATCCCGTCCGCATCAGACAAGAGTTCTGCTACATTCTCTGCTGTCACATCATTGGCATTGACCCAATTGATTTTAACTTCTGCATCATTGACATAGCCAGAGTGTTTCAAGGCTTCGACCACTGAGATATAGGCATCTTGCAACTCCACATACTTACCAACAAGGGAAATCTTAACTTGTTTCTTGAGGTTCATGACCTTGTCCACCATGGCTGACCATTCTGTCATATCCGCTGCTGGTGCGTCTAATTTCAAATGATCACAAACAATTTGGTCCATCCCTTGTGCCTGCAAGTTCAGTGGAATTTGGTAAAGGTGTTCAACATCCAACGATTCGATAACGGCTTCTGGTGCCACATCACAGAACTGGGCCAGTTTATTTTTAATTCCTTGACCAGCTGGCTCTTCTGTACGAATAACCAACATATTTGGTTGGATTCCCAAGCCACGCAATTCTTTGACAGAGTGTTGGGTTGGTTTGGTTTTCATTTCACCAGCAGCCTTGAGGTAAGGAAGCAAGGTTGTATGGATATACATGACATTATCCGCACCCACATCTGCCTTCATCTGACGAAGAGCCTCTAGGAATGGCAAGGACTCGATATCTCCTACTGTTCCACCAACCTCTGTGATAATGACATCAGAGTCGGTCGTTAGAGCGGCACGCTTGATTTTTTCTTTCAAAGCATCTGTGATATGAGGAATGACTTGAACAGTTGCCCCAAGGTATTCTCCACGGCGTTCTTTACGAAGAACTTCACTGTAAATTTTCCCAGTTGTCACGTTGGAATATTTGTTGAGATTGATATCGATGAAACGTTCATAGTGACCCAAGTCCAAATCTGTCTCAGCTCCGTCATCTGTCACAAAAACTTCCCCGTGCTGGTAAGGACTCATGGTTCCCGGATCAATATTGATATAAGGGTCAAACTTTTGAATGGTTACTTTGAGACCACGATTTTTCAAGAGACGGCCTAGACTCGCTGCCACAATCCCTTTCCCAATGGACGATACCACACCACCAGTTACAAAAATATATTTCGTAGACATAGATTCCTCTTTCTAAAATGCTCAAGGTCTTGTTAACTACGAGGGGATATAGAAAACAAGACCCTACTAATAAGAATAATCTGGGACGACTGCACCAGATTCACAACTAATACTCTTCGAAAATCTCTTCAAACCGCGTCAACGTCGCCTTGCCGTAGATATGTGTTCCTGACTTTGTCAGTCTTATCTACAACCTCAAAACAGTGTTTTGAGCAGCCTACGGCTAGTTTCCTAGCTTGCTCTTTGATTTTCATTGAGTATAAAATACAAGAAGATAACTTCTTGAAAAAACAAAAATAGCTCCCTAAGAACTAGGGAGCCCCGACCTCTAAAAGAGGTGCCCAAACAATATGATACCTAAAAATAGGATAATTGTCAATAGCTAACTCTTATTCCTCGCTGGTTTCAGCATCGTCATCTGAAAACTCGTCGTCGTCTTCGTTGAGATCCACATCTTCTCCCAAGTCATCTGGAGCGATTTCGTTGATTTCTGCATCATAAGCTTCCACTTCATTTTTTTCATCATCTGGATTTTCATCATCGTATGAAAGAGCTGGATCTGCTTCGTATGCATCTTCGTCTTCTGGATCATCTGCATTGTAGTCAATGGCATCTGAATCACCATCCATAAAGGCATTGACACGTTTTTTCTTAGCTTTTGGTGCTACTTCATCGTCGTCATTTTCTTCAAGAGCGATGATTTCTTCGTCGATTTCGTCCACACCATACCATGAACGAAGACCCCATTTGTTGTCCCCAAGTGAGATGAAGCTACCGTCAAAGTTCAACTCTGTGTAGAACAAAGGCAAAGCTTCGCGGATATCGCTGTTTGATGTTCCAAGGTAGTTTTGAATTTCGTTTACAAGATCGCTAAAATGCATCTCATGATCGCGACCACGAAGTTCCAAGATAGCACGCGCTACCTCAATCATAGATAGTTCACTTTTTTCTTGCCCAGCAAATACTTCTAATTCCAAAGCGTTTCTCCTCATTTATACTACTATCGCCAGAGCGAACAGACTCTGACCTCATTTTATCATTTACTCTTTATTTTACGATAATTTTGCGGAATAGTCAAAGGTTAAGGGGGAGAAAGTGGCAGGATTAGACTAATTCCAATATAAAACTCATTCCTTTTTCTGTTGCTCCATTTTCCACAAATCCAAGCGACTTGAAACACCTCCTAGAAGCATGATTGTAGGTGTAGATTTTCTTGACTCTCAATTCTTTCCATCCTTTTACTCGAGCCAATTCAATCAAAGCACTTAGAATCTTTTTTCCAAGTCCTCGATGTTGGTAAGCGGAATTCCCAATCACAATGGGGAGATTATCCTGAGATAGTGTAATATCCCCAATTGGAAACCATTCTCCCTTCTCCTTGACTTCAATCCAAAAAAGCTCACCATGCCGATCCAAATAGGAATACATGGCTTCCAAGGTCGCTTGACTGTAAGGAAGCTTCACCCCATCTACGAGGTAAACCAAGTTCACATCCTGATACCAAGCAAAAGCTTCCTCACAATGATTGACCTTATAATAAGGAACAAAACACAATGCACTACCTTTTCAACAAAAGAGTTGCTGCTTGATTAAAACCATCACACCAGTTATACCATTTTGCTTCATACCCATCTTGAGCTAGGATACGATCTTCTAAATCAAAAACAGAGTAAATCTTTCTTTCCTCGCAAGCTTGCGCATAGAGATGATATAGTTCATCACCACCATCTCTATCCCACTCAGCAGAAATCGTATCCCGACCTGCCAATAAAGCCTGATAAGCCCTGTGATGCCCATCTGTAATCAGCAAACAATCTCCAAAGGCAAGAATACTGATTGGATCGACTTGGATTGTTTCTGCCGACTGGTAAAGCATCTGAATATCTTGCAACTTCTTTTCTGATAAATATAGTTGAGTCAGATGAAGATCTGCTATATTGACTTTCATTTCTTTCTCCTCAAGGGAATTCGATACTCACTTCTGTTTGCCTTTAAATCGCCATTGGAAGCGGAGCTTGTCATAAAAGGGAAACTCGATAAACAGGACTCCCAAGCCCACACAGAGACTGGCAAGGACGTCTGATGGGTAATGAACTCCCAGATAGACTCTTGATACCAGCACACTGACTAGGTAGAGGCCAAGGACGATTTGTACGATTTTTCTCCAGACCTGATCTTTAATCCGCTGACTAAGAATAACAATCAAAGTCCCTACCATCAGCGTTACAGCTAGAGAATGCCCACTTGGGAAGGAAAATCCCTTCTCCTCCACCAGATGTAAAATAGCTGGTCGTGGGCGCTGGTAGATATTTTTAAAGGTCACGATTAAAAGACCTGCCAAAGCCAGATTTCCCAGCATGAAGAAACTTTCTATCTTCCATCGCTTACGATAAAAGACAAAAGCTGTAATGACAACCCAAGTGATAATCACTGGGATATCAATCAGACGTGTGAGGGCTCGAAAAAGAATAGTCAAATAATCTGGTAAGTCTCCTCGAATGGCAGTCTGAATCGATTGGTCAAAATTGACCAACATTTCAGGGTAAAATTTGACCATGTAGCCAAGAATAACGAAAAGTAAAAGGGCAAAACTGCCCTTCATTAAAAATGTTTGTTTATCTCTCATAATGTTTTAAGGTTGGTTTCAAGAGAACATACAACAACCAGAATGAAACGGAAAAGATAACACCTTCAATCAAGTTAAAAGGTAATACCAAAGGAACAGCATAAACATAGTTGAGAACCAACATGGCCAAGGTTAAACCAATAGTTCCAGCTAGAGAGCCTAGTAGGAAACGAAGGGTTGTCCGTTCCTTTTTCCAAATCAAAGCAAATACGATGACAAAAACTCCCAAAGCTACGATATTCATCGGCAAACCAATGTAAGTATTCACTCCTTGGCTGTTAAGAAGCAATTTCAAGAGTGAGCGAAGCAAGAGCACTCCTAGAGCAGCAGGCAAATCCATGACCACCAGACCCACAAGGACTGGCAAGATACTAAATTCGATCTTGAGGAAAGATGCCGCTGGTAAAAGCGGAAAGTCAAAGTACATCAGCACAAATGAGATGGCTGATAGAATTGCAATGGTCGAAAGTCGACGTGTGTTTGTCATAACAGGTTCCTCCAATTTTCTATAAAATCAGAAGAAGTTGGAAAGGATTCCTCTATCTATTCTCACTTTTTATATCCCAAAAGTTCCCTCTTACTCTATTAAAGAAAAACAAAGCAAGTGGTTACAATCCGGCTATAAATCTATCAAAACAGACAAGGCTATTCTTTCGTCTTCTCCCATCCAGACTATACTGTCGGTTGTGGAATCTCACCACATCAGCTTGCGCTCACGGACTTCTTTAAAGAGAAGGAAATAGAGATTTTTCTTTTAGACTAGGCGACAAGCTGTAGGCATAACTTCTGGTTAGGCAAAGCTTGTCAACAAAGTATAAAAGGAAAAGATCATTTCCTAGTTAAAGTCACCGCCGGTCGGGAATTTCACCCTGCCCTGAAGACTCTTTTATCATAACAAAAAACGCTTGCAAGCGCAAGCATTTTGTTCATTTTCATTTTTTATTTCAATTTATCCACTTCATAGGTATGGACGAGCTCAAGACCTGCAAAGTTCTGCTGGCGAAGAGCCTCATAGACAATCATGCAGACGGTATTAGACACATTGAGACTGCGGACATGTTCATCATTCATGGGAATACGGAGAGCCTTCTCAGGATGTTCTCGCATAAAATCTTCAGGTAAGCCCTTGTCTTCACGTCCAAAGAGAAAATAATGGTCCTCGTCAGTCGATAAATCCACCTCAGAATAGACTTTTTCCGCGAATTTCGAAATCAGATAGAGTTTTCCCTTCATCTGAGATATGAAATCTTCCAAACTCTCGTAAAAATAAATCTCTAGCTTATCCCAGTAATCCAATCCAGCCCGCTTCATCTTGCGGTCATCAATAGGAAAGCCCATAGGCTTGATGATGTGGAGGGGAGAATTGGTCGCAGCGCAAGTACGCGCGATATTGCCCGTATTTTGTGGAATTTGAGGTTCAAATAATACAATGTGATTTGTCATGACTTGCTTCCTTTCACCATTGCAAAAAAATAGCCACACTGCCCGGAGTCAAGCTCAGCAAACAGCGTGGTTAAGGCATCGTTAACTTACCTCACAACAGGTTTGAAGTAAATCAGCGAAACTACTTTCTTAGTATAACACTTTCAGAATCATTGTCAATAGAAATGACTTGATTTTTTCAATTTTTTCAAGCTATTTCCAAGGGTTGTAAAATCGTCCCTGATTCTGCAAGATAAGTAGTAAACTAACTACTAAAAACAAGGTTGCCAAGAGCAAGGTAATATAGTCTCCTTTTTTCAAGGCCTGATAACTATACCATGTGCGTTTTTTCTCTTTCCCAAAGCGGCGAAGCTCCATGGCAGTCGCAATGGTATCAATGCGTTCTAGCGAGCTAAAAATCAAGGGCGTAATAATGAGCAGATTGCCTTTGATTCGTTGCATAAGAGAAGCTTTCTTGGATAATTCCATCCCACGCGCCTCCTGAGACATCTTGATAGTAAAGAATTCTTCCTGCAAATCTGGAATATAGCGCAAGGTCAGGCTGACAGAATAAGCAATCTTATAGGGCACACCAATTTGATTTAAACTGGAAGCAAACTGACTAGGATGGGTTGTCATCAAAAAGATAATAGCCAGAGGAATGGTGCAAAGATACTTAATGGCCAAATTTAGCAGATAAAAGAGCTCCTGGCTGGTTAGAGTGTAGACACCGATTCCCTGCCAAATCACACTTCTCTCTCCATAAAGTCCAACCCCATACTCGGGAGAAAAGAGATAGACCATCAAAACGTTTAAAACGGCAAATATCGTCGCAAAAACGGCTACAAAGGAAACATCTTTAAAGCGAATTTCTGATAAATAGAGGAGAAAGACTGAAAAGATGGCAATCAGCAAGAGCATTCTGGTATCATAGCTAATCATGGCCGCCAATGATACCAGAATGAAAAAGAGAAGTTTCCCAGCTCCTGACAAGCGATGAATCACAGTATCTCTATGCTGGTAACCGATTAATTTAGCTTGCATCCCTCTCTCCTTTCTTTGTAAAATGCCGTTAAATCCAGTGGATCCACATCTAGTTTCTTAGCCAAGTTAAAGATGGAGGTTTCTTTTAGATTGGCTTTTACTAACAGCTCAGGATCGCTCAACAGACTGGCTGGAACAGTATCGGCAATCAATTCTCCATCCACCATGACAAGGACCCGGTCTGAATAATCCAGCATCAATTGCATATCATGGGTAATCATGACAATGGTATGCCCTTTTTGATGTAACTCTTCGAGAAATTCCATAATCTCAGTATAGTTCTTCTGATCTTGACCTGCAGTCGGTTCATCTAGGAGAATAATTTCAGCTCCTAAGACCAAAATTGAAGCAATGGTGACACGTTTTTTCTGACCAAATGACAGGGCAGAAATAGGCCAATTACGGAATTCATAAAGTCCACAGATTTTCAAGGTTTCATATACTCTCGTTTCAATTTCCTTCTCATCCACACCTCGCAAACGGAGCCCTAGAGCCACCTCATCAAAAATCATATTGGTTGAAATCATTTGATTAGGATTTTGTAGCACATATCCTACTCGTTCCGCCCGCTCTGCAACAGAATCGCCTTTTATATCCTGTTTTTCCCAAAGATAGCGTCCTTCCGTCTGAATAAAGCTACTTATAGCCTTGGCTAGAGTTGATTTCCCTGCTCCATTTTTTCCGACAATAGCAATCTTTTCACCCTTTTTAATATCTAAATGTAGGGATTTTAAAATCGGTCTATCATCATAAGAAAAAGATACTTCCTCTAGTCTAAAGAGTGACTGCAATGCTGGGGTTTCTTTTGCCAGTTCATTCTGCAACTGAACCTGACCTTTTGAGATAGACAAGTTATCCAGATTCGCTAATTGTTCTTCCTTGACTAAGTCCACACCTAATTGACGGAGAGTCGTTAGATAAAGGGGTTCTCGAATTCCATTTTGAGTCAATAAATCAGTCGCAAGCAACTGGTCAGGGCTCCCATTAAAAAGGATACGACCATCGTTTATCAAGACAATCCGATCCACAGGGCGATGCAGAACGTCCTCCAAACGGTGCTCGATAATAAGAGTCGTCGTCCCCTCTTCCTTATGAATCTGGTCAATCAATTCGATAATATCCTGACCTGACTTGGGATCTAGATTGGCGAGTGGCTCATCAAACAAGAGAATCGGACTTTCATCAATCAAGACACCAGCCAGACTGACTCGCTGCTTTTGTCCACCTGACAAATCCTGAGGACGCTGATCCAGTAAAGGAAGAAGGTCCAGCTTTTCAGCCCATTTATAAACACGACCTTTCATCTCATCTAGGGCTGTCACATCATTTTCCAGAGCAAACGCCAAATCTTCTGCCACAGACAAGCCAATAAACTGCCCATCTGTATCCTGCAAAACTGTGCTAACCAGATGAGACTTATCATAGATGCTCATATCAAAGGCTACTTGACCCTTTATCAAAAATTCTCCATATGTCTGACCCTTGTAAATATTGGGAATAATCCCATTCAAACACTGACCCAAGGTAGATTTACCTGACCCAGATGGTCCAACAATTAAGACTTTCTCTCCCTTGTAAATGGTCAAGTCTATCCCTTGCAAGGTCGGTTCTTGTTGTGTTTCATACCGGAAAGAGAAATCCTTCCACTCAATTATAGCTTCTTTCATCTTACTCTCTTCATTCGCTTCTTAGACTTCTATTTTATCATAAATCAAGCCCTTCTTGCAGTCTCTCCTCTTAAAATCTTAGCGCCAAAAAGATTCCTATCCTAGCTTACTTGCCTAACTAATCTATAAACATCGAAAAAGACTAGTTGCCCAGCCTTCCCCATCATTTTATACTCTTCGAAAATCTCTTCAAACCACGTCAGCTTCGCCTTGCCGTAGGTATGGTTACTGACTTCGTCAGTTTCATCTACAACCTCAAAACCATGTTTTGAGCTGACTTCGTCAGTTCTATCCACAATCTCAAAACACTGTTTTGAGCAACCTGCGGCTAGCTTCCTAGTTTGCTCTTTGATTTTCATTGAGTATTAGTCCTTTTTCAAACTTCCTGCACGAGTTTGGGTTCCTGCATAGGCAAGTAAGAGAAGAGTTCCTGCAATAGCTACAGATACACCATTGGCAATTCCCGCAACAATCCCTTGTGCAAATACTTTTTCTGCCGCTTCTTGATAAATCACAACATCTCCAAGTGGTGCCAAGACACCCCAAACAAGGGCATTTGCAAGTAGTTGAATGAGATTAAAAATAAGAATATCTTTCCAGTCAAAAACACCATTGATCACGCGAACGTACTTTCTAAAAAGTCCCACAACTAAACCAAAGAGTCCGCTAGCGATAATCCAAGTCCACCATAGACCATAACCAACAAGAGAGTCCTTGATTGCATGACCAATCAACCCGACAAGCAAACCGATAATCGGTCCAAAAATAATAGAAAGTAGCGCTTGTACCGCATACTGAAGCTGGATGCTTGTATTTGGAACAGGGGTTGGAATGTTGATCATCCCGATGACGACAAAGAGGGCAGCGCCAATTCCGACAGCAACAACTTGTTTAATTGTAAATTTGATTTCCATACTATTCTCCTATTTTATCCTTCTATTTTCTTTATTTCAATGGTCCAAGATGAACCGACACCTACATTATAGGCCTTGGCAAAGGAACCTTGGTTGATAGCCAAACCTAAACGATAGAGAGAGTTGATGTAAAGGATGGGTTGCCCAATTCTCACATCTGCAAATGATTTGCCATAGACAACCTGATTTTGATAGACCAGCATATCAGCATGATAGATGGTCACTTCAAAACGATCACCAAATTCTGGTTCCAGCTTGTAAAATTCTTCCCGTGTGATAGAGGTCCAAAGCGAACCGAAACGCACATCCAGAATATCAATGGCTCCCTTCACCAGATGATCTTCTATGATGGTCGCTACGACTGGAAGCTCTACAATCTGTTCCACACTGAGCTCTGGCCCTACTTCCTCAAAAGTAATGTGACCACTGGCCAGTTTAGCACCAGTATAGGCATAGACATCACGACCGTGGAAGGTATAAGAATGCTCTGTGTTTTGACGCCTATTGGCCACCTCAGAAATCTCACGAATGGCTACAATGCCAACGTGTTTCTTGATAAAGGAAAGCGTCCCATTATCTGGCGTGACAATGTATTGATTTTTTGCAGTCTTGGCAACTACACTCTTACGTTTCGAACCGACACCTGGATCGACAACCGATACAAACGTCGTTCCCTCAGGCCAGTAATCCACCGTCTGAAAGAGACGATAGCTCCCCTCAAAAATATTATAAGGCGTGATATCGTGCGTCAAGTGATGTATTTTTAAGGTTGGAGACTCTTCTAAAGCCACTCCAATCATAGCCGATACCGCACCATCAACCAGACCAAAGTCTGATTGTAATACCAGTAAATTATTATTCATTTTATCTCCTTGTATATCCTTTATCATACCATATTTCAGAGAAAGTCGCTAATAGCTATTTCAATTGGTTAGGGTATAGTTTTACCTTATAGCGAATTTTCACTAAAAACTCTTGTTATTAGCTAGTAGGTGCATTTTTTCTTGAAAAAGGGTATGATAGTTACATCATGAAAAAGTAGGTTTTATTATGAAAATTATCCTTGTCGGAGGGGGAAAAGTTGGTTTTGCCCTCTGTCGCTCCTTGGTTGCAGAAAAGCATGATGTTTTGCTGATTGAGCAAGACGAAGCTGTTCTCAATCATATTGTCAGTCGCTTTGATATCATTGGTATCCTTGGTAACGGGGCCGATTTTGCCATTCTTGAGCAAGCCAGCGTCCAAGATTGTGATATCTTTATCGCCCTGACTGAGCACGATGAAGTCAACATGATTGCAGCAGTTCTAGCCAAGAAAATGGGAGCTAAAGAAACTATCGTTCGGGTGCGGAACCCTGAATATTCTAACTCTTATTTCAAGGAAAAGAATATTCTCGGTTTTTCTCTTATCGTTAATCCTGAGCTCTTGGCTGCCCGCGCTATCGCGAATATCATTGACTTCCCCAACGCCCTGTCTGTCGAACGCTTTGCTGGTGGACGCGTTAGCCTCATGGAATTTGTCGTCAAGTCCACCAGCGGTCTTTGCCAAATGCCCATTTCTGATTTTCGTAAAAAATTTGGTAATGTCATTGTCTGTGCGATAGAGAGGGATCATCAAATTATCATTCCAAGCGGTGACATGACTGTACAGGATAAAGATAGAATCTTTGTCACTGGTAACCGTGTCGATATGATACTCTTCCATAATTATTTTAAATCACGCGCCGTGAAGAGCCTTCTCATCGTTGGGGCAGGTAGAATTGCCTATTATCTACTTGGTATTCTCAAAGATAGTCGTATCGATACAAAAGTCATTGAAATCAATCCTGAAATCGCCAGCTTCTTTAGCGAGAAATTCCCAAATCTCTACATCGTTCAAGGAGATGGAACCGCAAAAGATATCCTGCTGGAAGAAAGTGCTCAACACTATGATGCCGTTGCGACTCTAACAGGAGTCGATGAGGAAAATCTGATTACATCTATGTTCCTTGACAGGGTAGGTGTACAGAAAAATATTACTAAGGTCAATCGTACCAGTCTCCTCGAGATTATCAATGCGCCTGATTTTTCAAGTATCATCACACCTAAAAGCATCGCTGTAGATACGATTATGCACTTTATTCGTGGTCGAGTTAATGCCCAGTATTCAGACCTTCAAGCTATGCACCATCTAGCCAATGGCCAAATCGAAACCCTGCAATTCCATATCAAGGAAGCCAATAAAATGACTGCCAAACCTCTTTCTCAACTGAAATTGAAAAAAGGGGTTCTTATTGCAGCCATTATTCGAAAGGGCAAGACTATTTTCCCAACTGGGGAGGATATGTTGGAAGTTGGAGACAAGCTCCTAGTAACAACCTTGTTGCCAAACATCACCAAGATTTATGACTTGATCGCGAGGTAAGAAATGAATAAAAGTATGATTCGTTACCTCCTTTCAAAATTACTTTTGATTGAAGCTGTTCTTCTTTTGGTTCCTGTTGCGATTGCTGTCTATTACCGTGAATCGAGCCAAGTCTTTACAGCCCTCTTTTCGACCATAGGGATTCTCGTATTGTTAGGCGGTTCAGGGAGTTTACAGAAGCCAAAAAATCAACGGATTTATGCCAAGGAGGGAGTCTTGATCGTTGCCCTCTGTTGGATCCTTTGGTCTTTCTTTGGTGGTCTCCCCTTTGTCTTTTCTGGGCAAATCCCCAGCCTTATTGATGCCTTTTTTGAAATTAGTTCTGGATTTACAACTACTGGAGCAAGTATTTTGAACGACGTTTCGGTTCTCAGCCGTTCCCTCCTCTTCTGGCGAAGTTTTACCCACTTGATTGGAGGGATGGGAGTGCTTGTTTTTGCACTTGCTATTATGGACAATGCCAAAAATAGCCACCTAGAGGTGATGAAGGCTGAGGTTCCAGGTCCTGTTTTTGGCAAGGTTGTATCCAAACTAAAAAACACTGCCCAGATTCTCTATCTCCTTTATCTAGCTCTCTTCTCCCTCTTTGTCATCATCTATTATCTAGCCGGTATGCCTCTCTACGATAGTTTTGTTATTGCTATGGGGACAGCGGGAACTGGAGGCTTTACCGTCTATAACGACGGAATTGCCCACTATGGCAGCTCACTGATTACCTATCTGGTCAGTATCGGAGTTCTGGTTTTTGGAGTAAATTTCAACCTCTACTACTACCTCATGCTCCGTCGCATCAAGGCCTTCTTTGGAGATGAAGAGCTTAGGGCTTACTTGGTCATTGTACTGGTTTCTACAGGCTTGATTAGCCTCAACACCCTCTACCTCTACCCAGGGTTTTCAAAGAGCTTTGAAATGACCTTCTTCCAGGTTTCCAACATCATTACAACAACTGGTTTTGGATATGGAGATATTACCAACTGGCCCCTCTTCTCCCAGTTTATCCTCCTTTTCCTCATGGCAATCGGTGGCTCTGCTGGATCAACTGCAGGTGGACTCAAGATTATTCGAGGCCTCATCCTTTCAAAAATTGCCAAAAACCAAATTTTGTCAATCCTATCGCCCCACCGTGTTTTGACCCTCCATGTTAATAAAACGGTGATTGACAAAGATACCCAGCATAAGATTCTCAAGTACTTTGTCATCTATGCTATGATTTTGCTAGCGCTTATCTTTATTGTCAGCCTAGATAGCAATGATTTTCTGGTCGTGACCAGCGCTGTCTTTAGCTGTTTCAATAATATCGGGCCTATTCTAGGAACCACTTCTAGTTTCTCAATCTTTAGTCCCATCTCAAAAATTCTCCTATCCTTTGCAATGATTGCAGGGCGCTTGGAGATTTACCCAATCCTCCTTCTCTTTATGAAGAGAACTTGGTCTAAGAGATAAAATACAAAATCCCTCTTTTTACAATTGTGAAAGAGGGATTCTTATATTAAAAAAGGGGGAACGTTTTTAAATCCAAGCCTATCTGTAAACAAAATCTTTACTCAAATAAAAGATGGAAAAACTTACTACACAGCTTGGTAATGCTCCAATACAAATTGTAAGGCTTTACTTGGACTCTTTGTTAAATGAATATATTCCATTCCTCTGGTAGCAACTATCTGAATACCTAATCTTTCTGCATCCACCTTCATCTCTCTATAATAACTCCGAACTTGTGGGGCCAGAATAATTAAATCATAAACACCCATAATATCATAATGAGCTCCGTACGCTCCTGAATTCGCAATCACTCTAACCTCTGTTAAGTTAGCCCCCTCGTTAATTGCATTGGCTAATTGCGCACTTGTTCCAGACCCTGCACAAAGAACCAGTACTTTCAACTCCTTACTTTTTATTTCATCTATCTCACCAGGAATTATTTCACTTGTATCCTCCTCTAAAATAATATCATTTGAGCTTGCAATATCTTCTTTCACCAGTAACTGTCTATCATACGCTCTACAGAATGGCAAATAAATCAATATGTCGACAACTAAAATCAAAGATAAAAATACAAAGGAGATAAGTTGAAAATTCGTTCCAATTAACAATCCCAAGGGACCAGGAAAGGTCCAAGGTAACTGGATATAAAATCCATTCATTCCAAAGAAATCAATAAAGACCTTTCCTAGAAATACATTCACTGGTGGAGTCATCAAAAAAGGGACAAAAAGATAGGGATTCAAAATAACAGGCATACCAAATAGAAGAGGTTCATTTACCGCAAATAAAACAGGAGTAATTGTAGCTTTACCTACCGATTTTAATTGTTTAGACCGCATAAAGAAAATCAAAATAAATGGTACAACAAAGGTAGCCCCCGTTCCTCCAATAGCAGCGATATAATTCCCGAAATTAGGTGTTAAAGAATGATAAGGGAACTGCCCATTTGCAAGAAGTTGAGCATTCTCTTCCATATTGCTCAGTTGCAAAGCTGTAACAGCAGGTAAGACAATAGATGGTCCATGAATTCCAACAAACCAAAGCAAAGCACACATAAACCAAATCAACATCATAGCAGGATATGATTCTGCCCCCTTAAAAATAGGAGTCAATAGTTGTTGAAATACTTGGGCAAAAGGAACATCTAAACTAAACCGAGATACAATATCTAACAAACCACTAATAAGTAAAACAAAAGAAAAAGGGAAAATATCTCTAAAAGCTTGTGATATAGCCCCAGGAACTTCCTTAGGTAAATGAATAGTAATGTCTCGCTTAATACAGAATCGGTAAACATTTACAGTAATAAAGGCACTGACAAACGAAGTTATCAATCCTTGAGATCCTAAATAGTTTGTCGACAAACTTGTAGATCCCGTCTTCTCATCAACTACAAGCGTTACAGTTAATACCAGATAACTACATATGGCTGCCAACATTGCAGAAATATCATTTATTACCTTTCCGTGAGGCATTTTTCTGTTAACATTTCCAACTAATGACTTTCCAACAGTCCCTGAAACAATAATACCCAAAACTCCCATGGTTAACATATACACTTTTCTCATCCAGACAATAGCTGGACTCGGTAACTCTACTCCGAAATTTTTAGGAATCATAATAATAATCATCAAAAAGCTTGAAAACATAATTAAAGGCATAGTAGCAATGAATCCATCTTTAATAGCCATCATATAGTTATTAGTAGAAATTTTTTCAAATTTCCCTTGTTGCTTTTCAATGGCAGCGACTAGCTTATCCATAAAACTCCTCCTATAAAAAATTCAACCTCATATTTAAAACATATTAAACATCAGTCAAATCGCTAACCTTAATTCCGTTTTAGCCCTTTTACCCAAAGAGCACTTTTCTTAATATATCTCTTCTGTGTTTCATAATCAACAAAGAAAAGACCATATCGCTTATTGTAGCCATTCGCCCAAGAAAATTGATCTTGCAAAGACCATATAAAATAGCCTTGAATATTGACTCCTCTATCTCGAGCCTCTAAAACTTTGTGTAAATGTTGCTCAATATAACGGATTCTCTTACTGTCATCAATAATATCATTCTCGCCCTCTGGCTTAACTTCTTTAAGGGCTGTACCATTTTCAGTTAAATAAATGACCGGATGTTGAGGATATTCTTCTTTGATACGAAGCAACATATCAAATAACCCTTGAGGATAAATATTCCAATCCCAATCTGTTGTCGGAATACCAGGTTTTTTTACAAATTCACCTAGAGCATTTAATTTAAAAGAAGACTGTCCTTTTATTCCTGTTGAATTAAATTCTTGTCTATTTTCACCTTTGTATTCACGAATAAATTCTGAACGATAATAATTCATCCCAAACATCGTATTAAGAGGTGCAGCTCTCTTCATAATTTCTAAATCACCATCTTCAATAATAAAGCTAGAATTATTAGCTTCCAATATTTGATTCAAGTGAAAAAGCGTGTCCTCACTGTAGTAGCCCAAAAAAGTTCCATCTAATAGAAATTTATTATTATAAACATCATACCGTTTAGCTGCCAAAATATTTTCTTTTTGCCCATCAATAGGATAGCCTGGCTTTAAAGCATGAATACAACCTACCTTTCCCTCAATCCCTAATTGATGAAATTCGAGGACTGCAAGAGCATGCGCCAACAACATATTATGATTCGCTTGAATTGCTTCAGATAATTGAAAATGATGATTTGGAGGAAACTGACCTCCTATATATTGACCTGCAGCAAGAGACATCAGTTCATTGATTGTAAACCAATGCTTGACTTCTGTAAATTCTTGGAAACAAAAGCGAGCATATCGTATGAAACGATCAATATTCTCTCTGTTCAACCAATCCCCTGTTTCTAACATTTTCTGAGGCGAATCAAAATGATGTAAAGAAACAAACGGAATCACATTATGTTTTAAGCAAGACTGAAAAACTCTATGGTAATAATGAACAGCTAATACATTAGCATCCCCATCTATATCAGGAAATATACGAACCCAAGAAATAGATAAACGCAAAGCCTGCAAACCATGTTCTGCCGCCAAAGCTATATCCTCTTCGTAACGATAATAAAAATCACTAGCTGGATCTGGTAAGAACGGACTATTTTCTTGCAAATAAACATCCCACATATTTATTCCTTTGCCATCTACCCTAGTTGCACCCTCTACTTGATAAGCAGCGGTAGCAGTTCCTAATAAAAACTCCTTCGGTAAGGCTTTAACCTGTAAATTTTCCATGACTAATCCTCATTGCAAACCAATATGTTCTTCAATCTTTCGAATTCGTTCATATTCATCAATAAAAAACTTTACCTGATCATACAATAGCATCGTTGTCATCAAAGTATCTTGACCATGAATCATAATAAAGCTCACTTCAAAATTATCTCCATATGCCTCCTCCGCTAATAAATTAGTCTGTTCTCGATGGGCAGACACTATTGAGTCGTTTGCAGACTCAACCAATTCTCTTGCCTGTTCAAAATATCCATCTCTCGCAAACGCCAAAGCATCCATCAAATCTGACCTTGCATCTCCTGCGTAAGCGACAATTGTAAAACCAAGCATATTTATTTCTTCTTTTGATTTCATCTTTCTTCCTCCTCAATCTTGATCCATCTTTTACACATCATTATTAAAATGACTTCGCTACGATATAAATAGAAAGTTGACCCTAAATATCTTAAAAATCCTTAAATTTCATAATATTTAGGATCAATCTTCTCTGAATACCTTAGTTCATTTTCTATACTTATGATTTATAAGTGGAAACCAGCGTAATTTTTTGCTACTTCAATTACACGATAAACATCCAAATTAGATTGAAATAGCAATTCGTGCCCACGGATATAATTCAACACATTTCTCCATTCATCTTGAGCTTGCCTTGTTTTTCCAGTTGCTTGAAGATATAAAGCCTTCGCCATCTTAACAACATATTCACGATGATAACTGAGCTGTTTCCATTCATCCTTTTGACTATTTAATAACTTAGAAATATTTTCCTCAATAATTGGTAAAAAATTATCAGCTAGATTGTAAGCTATATAATAATGATTCGCTAAAACATCACTTTGACGGCTGCCAATTGCATTAAAATAATCACAAGAGGAATAAATGGATAATTTTTCTAAATATTCAACAACAGACTGCCAATTTTCCCCATACAAAGCAGAAAAGTATTCTTCAATCAATTCTTCATAACTTCTTGTCTTCTTCCAGAGCATTTCCCCCATGACATAATTAGGAAAATTATGAGGGAATCCGGCACGTAATTCTTGACACGAAATGTACCCGTTCAAATGTAGGTTGGAAAGATAAGATACATCTCTGTAAATAGTTTGACTAATTTTCATATAGCCTAAATCGCCATAATGAGCACGCCCTAAAGGATAGTCATATACGAAACTATCTCCTTTAAATGCTTTTTGCCACTCAAAAAGATAAGATAAATTTTCCTCAAGAGAATTCGGAAGTATAATTTTATTACGCATATAAGGTTTAGGCGTAGGTATGGAATTGTCAAAATCTACATCTGCATAACTCATTTCAAATGTTCTTGTAATCGGTGCAAACATCATGGTAAAGCGTTCAGGATTATCTAATTTTTCTTTCTGAGGTGCCCATAACAACTCATGATAAAGCAGAAAACAAATCTTTGTATCTAATCCCTCACTCGTTAAAGCCCTATCCAATTGATTGAGAATACGAATATACTGATCCGAAACCAATTCTTGTCTACAGTTTTCGCATTCACAAATATTATTACGAGCATCCGACAACCATACATGTAAGTAGTTAACATCAGGTCTTTTCTTGGCATAATCCTTGATAATTTCTACCATCTTATCAGCTACATCTGGATTTGAAAAATCCAGGCTGGTTAAAATCGGAGCCGTATTAAACAATTCTCGTTTCCCGTTTATTTCAGCGACATAGGGTTTCTTCTCCTCTGAAATACTAAGACCTGATTCCCAGCCAAATTTTGAAGAGTAACCTAAAACTTCACCTGTCCATCCATGACCAACACGATGATGAATAAGACCTCTTTTTTGCAATTCTTTATCCAACCTATCACTCAATTCTTGTACTAATTCATTTGAAAATTGTTCTTTATTTAGATATGGATTAAATTCATGTTCATACCAACGTTTCAAAAAAGAGTAAGGATTTTCAAACTGGATGAAAAAACTGTTCATCCCAATCTTAGGTAGCCAATCAATGAAATCTAGTATATTTTCAAATGAATCCGCTCCCTCTATACATACTCCCCTATGATAGTAACTGGCTGTTTCATCTATAGATAGCTGTTTATCTAAAAAATCTTCAAATCGTAACTCTGGAACAAAGTCATGTCTGCGCCCTGGTCTAGTATACACAACCCCAAATTCATGAAACATTCGGTAAATTCCAATAAGTAAACCTACAATTGTATTAGACTCAATTCTCCCCTTACCCTTGTCTAATGAGATAAGAACATGGTCTTTTCTGTCCTCTTTATTGACTAATCCTACAAAAATATCCGCTTCCTTCTCCTCGACAAGCTCTATGTTAGTCTTAAAGACCCGATTCATATAGTAACTTAATTCCTCTAAGGCAAAGCTAGAATAAGTATTTTTCTGTTGATCAAATACTCTGATAACCATCTTATTTCCCTCCAACAGTAGCTTTTTCTTTTTCAAGATTGCGTTTATCTGCAATTTTGAAGAATGGATAATAAATTGCTACAGAAACCAAAATCAAAACAACTTGTAATAGAGCTCCTCGCCAACTAGCCCCTGTTGCAAGGAAGCCTCCTATAATCGGTGGCATTGTCCACGGAAGGATTACACCTGTTGTATAGGGTACTAATCCTACAGCCATTGATACATAGGTAATCAAGGCATTGATTGTAGGAGTAGCAATAAACGGAATCAGCATAATCGGATTTAAAACTGTTGGAAACGTAAATAGAATAGCTGTATTGATATTAAAAATAGACGGTATAATAGCTAGCTTACCTAATGTTTTATTCGCACGACTCTTACTAAATAGGAAGAGACAAATCGCAAGACCAATAGTCGCTCCACCGCCACCAATAAATACAAATAAATCTTTAAACGGTAATGTAATAATGTGTTGGAGTGTTTGTCCTGCAGCCACAGCTTCTTGGTTTTCTGTAGTAAATTGTAACCAAACTGGGTCTACAAAAGCATTTAAAACTTGTCCCCCATTAACTCCACAGAACCAAAAGAATGAGTTTACAATAACACATAGAATCATACCTGGAAGCGTTCCTGCAATTAACTTAAGCGGTGTTCCAACAATTGCACCTAGGAGTCCGTTGAGACCTCCTGCAACTCCTGCCGCTTCAAGACCTTTTAAGACCAAAGCCCACAAAACAAAAGTAGTAAAACCAGATAAAAGAGCTGAAAATGATTTACTTACTACATCTGGGACACCACTTGGCATTTTTATCGTAATTCCGCGCTGGATAAACATACGATAAATCTCTGCTGTAACCAATCCAATAGTAATCGCCATAAACAAAGAAGATGCATTCAGGCTAGAAAATGGTATTGCGCCGCCAAATAACTGCTTGACCTGCTCCCCATTTTTATCATAAACCATACTCGAAAAACGAGGTGCCATCAATACAAAACTGGATAAGGCTATGATCCCTGCCGACGGACCATCTGTACCATATCCTTCCGACAACCTGTAGGCAATACCGAAACAAGCGACCAAGGAGATAATCGCTACTGTTGACTGATTCATAGTTGTCAAGATACTTAGCAATCCAACACTATTCAGCCAATTTGTAAAAGCCTCTTGAGGCCAACTGATTAGAATAAGAAATAAAGAGCCGACTAAAATCAAAGGCATTGCCATCATAAATCCTTCACGAATAGCTTTCAAATGCCGTTGGTTGCCAACTTTTTCACCAAACGGAGCGACTTTTGTTTCTAAAAACGCTAAAATATTGTTCATCACCGGAACTCCTTTTTTTATTTTTTATAAATTAAATATACCACTAACAGAAAGCGTTGTCAATATATTTTTTGTTGTTTTTACAATATTTTTTTCTTTGTATAGAATAATAATTTTAATTGATTTTTTCTTATGTTTAATATAAAATAAACCAAAGGAGGAAACAAATGATTACAAAACAATCAGCCTTTTTACAAAATAGAGCCACTATACTGGAGTTTCTATATCGAAATCCAGCAACATCCCGTACAGATATTGTTAATGAAACAGGACTTACTCCAGCAACAACGACTAACATCATAAAAGAGCTAAGCGAACAGTCCCTCATATACGAAACTGGTGATGAATTTAGCGAGTTTTCCGGATCTGGAAGACGTAGAAAAACTATTTCTATCACAGATAATATTCCGTATGTTGTTGGAGGTATTGAAATAAACGTCCTAGGTATCTTTCTCAGTCTATGTGACTTACAAGGGAAAACTCTTTTCGAGACAGAAATTTTGAATGAAGATTATCCTATTTCAGAAATCAATTCCACCATTACCAATATGATAAAAACAGCTATAGAGTACGTCCCTTTGGAAACAAAATTACTTGGATTTGGCTTATCAATACCTGGACATTATAACAAAGACTCCGGAAGTATCATTACAAACAACCCCATATGGGAATCTTTTAATTTATTAAATGTAATTAAAAGATTCAATTTTCCTTTTATTGTAAAAAATAATATCGATTGTATGGCTATAGGACAATACCTTTTTAATCCACACAATACCCCCGATAACTTTATTTTCCTACACGCTGGATTAGGTATTTACACTTCCTTTTTCACAAAAGAAAAAATAGGAGCCTCTAAAAATCCTTATATCGGAGAAATTGGACACACCATTGTCGAATTGAATGGGCAATATTGTGAATGCGGAAAAAAAGGTTGTTTACAAACATATATTTCGGATGCTTGGTTAATCAAACACGCCCAATTATTATTTAAAAATTCCCAACTAACTGTACTAAAAAGCCTTGTAAAGACTGAAAAAGACATTCATTTAGACACCCTTTTAACGGCTTATAATTTAGGCGACTCCGCTTTACGTCAACAAATTGATAAAGGAGTCAATTTATTAGCCACTTCTATTGCAAATCTCCTCCTCATCAATCCTGCTGATAAAATCTATATCAACAGTCAATTGCTTAATTATCAACCTTTCACTCATGAAGTCAGGGATAAAATCCAAGACCAGCTCCACTTCGTTCCCTTTACTCGTAATATAGAAATTGAAATTTTACCTTACAACAAACATCGTGGAAGTATAGGAGCTTGTGCATTAGCTATCGTCGCTTTTTTCATAGAACATAGCAATGTATTACAAGATATTATTTCACCTTAATATATTAGAAATCTATAGACCTGTTTAAATCAACTATAACCTGTAGTAGATATCTCGTATTTAGACAATATGAAAACAAGACGACTTCCATATAGGAAACCGCCTTCTCGCTATGTTGAGTGATTTATATTAAAATAACTTTTCTTCTAGCTGCATTTTATTATTATAAAAACATTCATCATAACCCCCAGAACTTAAATAACAATTTTTATTCAAGATACATACTCCTAGAATAAACTTTATATGAAATTCTCATTTTTGTTTTTACAATTCTCCTTAGTTAAATCTTGTTTAATATATGTTTTACATATAGTATTTAGCGCCACATAGTACTGAACTCTCTCCAAAAACGGTTATTCCTCTTTGAATAGGGCGTTATCACAAGAAAAGCATCTCCACGTTTCAACTTCATATGGCTCAAAAACAATCAATTGATGCTAAAACCTGTACCTAGATGTTTCGGTTCATAAAACCATGAAACTGTAAAAGTGGATGAAATTGATAGCGATAGTCAAATCAAGAGGCATCATAACTCTAAAAAGTCACAATATATAAGTTCATCCTCGGAAAAATATCATTCTAATTGTTGAAATGCCTACATGAAAAGAAACGTCAAATGCTCATGAAACAACGAATACAGGTATCAAAACTATGACAAAACAAATCCCTAAATTTACTAAAGACACTGCTCAACTTTACACCTGTAAATGGTTGTTGTATAATAAAGTTACAAAGATGTACGACCACACTGTTGTAAATCATAGTGTTCGCGAATATATTACTGATAGCATTTCTACAAATACAAGTAAAGAGAGCGGATGAGATTCAAACGAAATATGTCAGTGCTTTGGCATTCCTAGCCTTCATATCATTTAAAGAATTCTATAGACAAAATTTTTTCCAATACAGACACTCGTAACAACTGCTTCATTTTTCTACCAACATATTTAGGAACAGGATAAGATACAAGAGTATTAATCCATAGCTCAGTTCTATACCAATCTAAGACAAATAAGCTAAAAAAACGATTGATAATAAGCAAATAGATTCCAAATTTTCTCTATCTGCTCATTTTAATAAACAATACTAGTGTAACTATCCTTCCAGTCAGAAGCTTGTCAAATCACACCGAAAATTCTTCTAAAATTTATCTCGTTAGGCAATCAAGCAAAAACTCGACGATAGTACAAACATTATCATACAGGATTGACTTCCTAAATTATATACTTTAGTAAGGTTTTCGGATAAGAAAAAAGGTTCATTTTACATTTCTAAACATTCTTTTCTAAGATGAAAAACAGAATTTTTCGATTGTGATTTAAAGCAACAAGAAGATTTTCAGTATCATCCTATAGATACGAGCTAATTAAGAAAAACTACATTTTTGAATATAAACTACAATAATATAAACTAAATTTTATAGGAGGAAGACAATGGATTGGTACGATTATATGATACAGGCATCCAAACAATCACAATTCAACGCAAGCCATTGGTTTCGCTATTTGCGAAAAGTTATTTTTGAAGACTATTCTTATTTAACAAACCAAGATGTAGAAAAGTTGCTAGACTCCAAAGAACTAACCCGTTTTCAAAAAATTAGCTTGAAGTATGCCTTTCAAGAGCATACTCCAACTCATAAATATGTGATTTCATTAAATAAACCTGCTAAGTTAACCAATGTTCAAAAATTGATGGAGAAATACAAACATGGATAAAATGAAACCGGTCTTCCAAGCCCTAAATAAGGAATTAATTCAGGAAAATCTGACTTTAACAATTATCTGTGTCGGTGGTTATGTCTTAGAATATCATGGTTTACGTGCCACACAAGATGTTGATGCTTTTATGGCTCTATAATATTTGTAGTGGGTAAATCCCCTATGGATATTATGGAGCCTATTTTTGTGTAGAAAAAAAGTCCCATATGACCTATAATGAAAAGCGACAAAACAACTCATTAGAAAGAATCATATGGAACAATTACATTTTATCACAAAATTACTAGACATTAAAGACCCTAATATCCAGATTTTAGACATCATCAATAAGGATACACACAAGGAAATCATCGCCAAACTGGACTACGACGCCCCATCTTGCCCTGAGTGCGGAAACCAATTGAAGAAATATGACTTTCAAAAACCGTCTAAGATCCCTTACCTCGAAACAACTGGTATGCCTTCTAGAATTCTCCTTAGAAAACGCCGTTTCAAGTGCTATCACTGTTCAAAAATGATGGTCGCTGAAACTTCTATCGTCAAGAAGAATCATCAAATTCCTCGTATTATCAACCAAAAAATTGCGCAAAAGTTGATTGAGAAGATTTCTATGACCGATATTGCTCATCAGCTGGCCATTTCAACTTCAACTGTCATTCGAAAGCTCAATGATTCTCACTTTGAGCATGATTTTTCGCGTCTTCCTGAGATTATGTCCTGGGACGTTGAAACAGTCCGGGGAGTGACTGTTTCAATCGGGAGATGGAGATGAG
>OBCO01000418.1_pt1 | contig 30298 bp, 28 predicted proteins | sample 1495971 | NCBI WGS metagenome assembly OBCO01 (sample SAMN04168690, study PRJEB22393) | synthetic metagenome | isolation source: purchased from BEI Resources HM-276D | reverse complement strand
TGGTGTTCAGTCTCGAAGACATGAAACGCAGGGCGTATAACGCCCTGCTGGCCCAGGTCATTTTATCCAATCTGGACCTCTCGGCTCGCTTTGAAGAATGAGCGAATTCGCCGTTCAGTCCGCTGGATTTCGGACTTAAAGCCGCCTAAAACTGCACGAACCATTGTTTATGCGCTCCGCGCAAAATTGCGCCCGGACATGTCCGGTACTCAATTTGAAACCGTATTACAGCGCTGCCCGGGGCCGCCGCCACGCGCTCAGGCTGCCGAGCAGCACCAGCCCCGCCGCCACCGCCACGCCGAGCACGACGGTGGACACCTCAGGCCGGGCGACGTAGACGCCGTAAAAGGCCCACAGCAGCACCGCCGCGAAGGCGTAGTCGCGGAAGCGCCACAGGAAAAACACGCCGATGGCCGCCGCCACCACGAGCAGCAGCGCCGACCACACCGGCCCGGCAATCCCGAGGAAGCTCTGCGTGACCCCCGCACTGACGAGGAACGCCGTGATGTTGGCGATGGTCGCCACGCTGATCCAGGCGAGGTAGAGGCTGACGGGAAGTTGCAGCGTCCAGCGCTCGGCGCCCTGCGGCGGCAGACTGCGCACGCTGAGGTACAGCCGGACCAGCACCGCGAGCAGCGCCAGCATGATCACCACGCTCAGCCCGATGTTGAGGCTCTGGAACGCGAGTAGCCACGCGACATTGAGCAGGTTACCCAGGAGAAACGGCCAGAACAGCCGGTCCAGCCGCGCCCCACGCTGCGCCGGGAGCGCCTGATAGACGGCGAACACGAGCAGCCCCAGGAAAATCGGCCCCCACACCGTGAACGTCAGCCCCGCAGGGGTGAAGGCGTTCGGCAAACGGTCACTCACCTCCGCGTTGGAATTGCCGAACAGCGGCAGGGCGTTGGAGAGGTAATTCACCACCAGCGTGAGCACGGTCGCGGCGAGGAGCGTCACTTGGCGCGCAAGTCCAGTCATGCCTCAGCTTATACGGAGCTGAACTCTTCTTCAGAGATGGCGGAAAAACGCCGCCATCTCTTCCGCGCCGCTCAGCTCCGTATTTTCTTTTACTCACTCCGTTCGGAAAAATAGTTTGATTATCCAAACTATTTTTCAAATTGGTATTAAAGGCCCTCTGCCCGCAGGGGCTGTCCGGAAGATGACACACCCGGCATACAAACATTAGAAAATCAATCGGTTGACTTTTTAAAGCATCTATTCCATCCTGGACCTATGACGCCTCCCCCGCTCTCCCCCACCACGCACCTCGGCCCGGTGACGCTGCTCGCCCGCGATTTGGAGGGACTGACGGCGTTTTACGCAGGGCTGCTGGGACTGAGCACGGCGCCGGACGGCTCAGGCCGCGTGGTGCTGAGCGCTCACGGCACGCCGCTGCTGCGCCTGGAAGCGGCGCCCGACCTGCCCCGCGCGCCGGTGAGCAGGCCGGGGCTCTACCACACCGCCTTCCTGCTCCCCACCCGCGCCGACCTGGGCCGCTGGGTGGCGCACGCGGCGGGACTGGGCAGCGGACTGGGCAGCGGCGACCACCTGGTGAGCGAGGCGTTTTACCTCAGCGACCCGGAAGGCAACGGCATCGAGGTCTACGCCGACCGGCCCCGCGAGGGCTGGACCTGGCGGGACGGGCAGGTGCAGATGGATACGCTGGCGGTAGACGTGCCGGGCGTGCTCGCCGAGGCCGGAATCACGCTGGACGCGCTGCGGACCGGGGAGGCGCCGCCGTATGCGGGCGCTCCTGCCGGCACGGCGCTCGGACACGTGCACCTGAAGGTCGGCCACGCTGCCGAAGCCGCGCAGTTCTACCGCGCCGTCTTAGGACTGGAGGTGGTGTCGCACCTCCCCGGCGCCGCGTTCCTCTCCTGGGGCGGCTACCACCATCACCTCGGCCTCAACGAATGGCACACGCGCGGGCAGGGTCACCCGGAAGCGCCCGCCGCCGGCCTCAGCGGGTTCGAGGTGCGGACCCCCGACCTCGCGCCGCTGCGAGAAGAGGGCGGCTGGGAAGACCTCGGAGACGCGCTGCGCCGGGCTGACCCCTGGGGCAACGTGGTGACGGTGCGCCGGGGCTAGGGCGGGGGGCGAGCCGTCAGCGGCTCTGGATGTGGTACTCGGGGTTGGGAACGAAGCCCAGGGCGCTGCTCACGCGGTTGGTCATGTTGAACATGGCGATGACCTGCACCGCTTCCAGAATCGCCTCGTCGCTCAGGCCGGCGGCGCGCAGGGGTGCCAGGTCCGCTTCGGTCATCTCGGCGGGACGCAGCGTCAGCTTTTCGGCGTAGGCGCACATGGCCTGTTCGCGCTCCGACAATTCGGCCTGACGCCAGTTGACCGCCACGGCGTCGGCTTTCACGGCGTCGCCGGAAAACTCGCGCAGGGCGGCTCCGTGGCTGACCGCACAGTACACGCAGCGGTTGAGCCCGCTGACGACCACGGCGAGCAGTTCGCGCTCGGCATTGCTCAAGCCGCCTTCCTTGTTGACGAGCAGGTTGAAGTAGTTCCACCACGCCAGAAACTGCTCGCCGTTGAGCGCCTGCGCCCGGAACACGTTGGGCACGAAGCCCATGTTGGCCTCGGCCTTGGACCAGAGTTTTTTCACGCCTTCGTGGGCGTTGTCTTCGGTGGGAACGGCCAGGAAAGACAGCCGGGGTTGAGTTGTAGGCATGAGGAGAGGATAACCCAGTGAGTTCACTTTCCTTTTGACAGTCTTCTGTCCCGCAGCCGTTGACACTGCCGCCTGCCCCGGCATCCGCGCTATCTTGCAGCCATGTCCGCTCGCACCCTCCGCCTGATCTGGTGGCCTCGCCTCACCTAGGCGGGTGACGTTGCGTCTTTTCTTCCCGCGCCTGGGTGAACTTCTCCGTTCACTGGGCGCTTTTCATTTGGAGTCTTCATGTCTGATACCCCCCTGAGCCTGCTGCTGATCGACAATTACGACTCTTTTACCTACAACCTGGTGCAGTATTTCGGCGCTCTGGGCTGTGAGCTGACGGTGTGGCGCAACGACGCCTTTACGCTCGACGATGTGCGCCAGCTTGATCCCGACGCCATCGTGGTGTCGCCCGGCCCCTGCACGCCGCTCGAAGCGGGCCTGAGCGTGGACGTGGTGCGCGAACTCGGGCCGCAGTACCCGCTGCTCGGCGTGTGCCTGGGCCACCAAAGCATCGGGCAGGCGTTCGGGGCGCGGGTGGAGCGGGCGCAGCGGCCCGTCCACGGCAAGACGAGCGCGGTGCGGCACGGGAACACCGACCTCTTTGCCGGACTGCCGCAGGACGTGCGCGTGACCCGGTATCACTCACTGGTCGTGCGCGGGCTGCCGCCGGAGCTGGAAGCGACCGCCTGGAGCAGCGACCCCGAGGAAGAGGTCGTCATGGCGCTGCGCCACCGCGAATACCCCATCTACGGCGTGCAATTTCACCCCGAAAGCATCGAAACCCAGGAGGGCCTGCACATGCTGGAGAACTTTTTGCGCCTGGTACGCGAGCGGAGGGCCGCGTGACCGCTCCCACTGCTCAGTCCATGCAGGCCCAGCCCATTCACGCCCGGCTGATGAACGGCGAGGTGCTCAGTCAGGACGACGCGACCGCCTTCATGCGTGAAGTCATGTCGGGGGACATGAGCGGCGTGCGGATGGCGGCGGCGCTCGCGGCCCTGCGGGTGCGCGGCGAAACGCCCGAGGAAATCGCCGGCTTTGCCCAGGCCATGCGCGAGAGCGCCGTCACGGTCAAGGTTCGCCCCCGCGACGTGCTGATGGACGTGGTGGGCACCGGGGGCGACGGGGCGCACACCTTCAACATCTCGACGACCACCGCCTTCGTGCTGGCGGGCGCAGGTGTACCCATCGCCAAGCACGGCAACCGCGCCGCGAGTTCGCGGGCCGGGAGCGCGGACGTGCTCGAAGCCCTGGGGGTCAACCTCGACGCCTCGCCCGAGGTGATTCAGGAAGCCATCGACACGCTCGGAGTGGGCTTCATGTTCGCCCGCAACTACCACCCCGCGCTGCGGCACGCCGCCCCGGTGCGCTCGGACCTCGCCGCCCGTACGGTGTTCAACATCCTGGGGCCGCTGTCCAACCCTGCCGGGGCCACCCACCTCGTCGTGGGCGTATTCCGCGCCGACCTGACGCGCACGCTCGCCGAGGCGCTGCGGCACCTGGGCGCGAAAGGGGCGACTGTGGTCTACGGCGACGGCCTCGACGAATTCACCGTCTGTGGCCCCAACACGGTCTCGGGCCTGCGAGATGGCGAAATTATTGACCGGACGATGCATCCCGAGGAATTTGGTGTAGACCTGCACCCCAAAACGGCGATTGTGGGTGGCAGCCCCGCCGAGAATGCCGAAATCACCCACGCCCTGCTGACCGGCGGCGGCACCCCGGCGCAAAAGGACATCGTGGCGCTCAATGCCGGGGCCGCGCTGCGGACGGCGGGCCGGGTCGGGACTATTCGCGAAGGCGTGGAGCAGGCCCGCGAAGTCATGAAAGGCGGGCAAGGCTGGGAGATGCTGCAAAAGTACGGTGCGTTGACCAAGCGCTAGAGCAAGACGACGAAAAAGGCGCCCCCACCATCGGGAGCGCCCTTTTTTTTATTGCCGGGAATCAGAGACGGCTGCGAATCGCCTGAAGGCTGGCGCTGTCGGCCCAGCTCATGCCCTTGTCCACGTACATGCGGGCGGCAGTGCGGTCACCGCGTTGGAGGGCGATGTAGGCGAGCTTGGCGGCGCTCAGCGAGGCCCACTGCTTCTCGGTGTCGTTGAGGTCGCCGAGGCGGTTCCAGGCGTTGTAGGCGTTGATCCACCACTGGGTCTTGGTGTAGAGCTGCGCGAGGTAGGCGTTGTAGTCACGGTTGCCGGTGTCCTGGGCCGCCGCGAAGTAGCTGTGGTCCACCGCGGCTTTCCACAGGGTGCGGTCGTAGAAGGGCACCGGGTACGCCACGTCGGCCTGCACTGCATATTCCTGGGCGCGGGCGAAGTTGTCGCTGGCCGACAGGGTGGCGGGCGTCATCGCGTCGCCGGTCATCGTGGTCGTGCTGGTCATCGGAGCGGTGGTCGCGGGAGCGGTTTGCGCGGCAGCGAGTCCAGCCAGCGCAAAAGCAGTCAGCATCAGTGTCTTTTTCATAGCGAGTCACATCTTAGGGCGCTAGTTTGAGGCGCGTCCACCAGTTGACCCAAGACCTACTCACTGGGTAAAGGGTGCTTAAAGACACCATTGACGATCCCGTCCTGTCCCCCCACAAGGAGCCGACCTGTCCATGCCTGACCCCGCTGCCCGCCGCTTTTCCCTGCCCCCTTTTCCGCTGGCCGCTCTGGCCCTGAGTGTGGCCCTGCTGGGAGCGCCCGCCTCCCTTGCGCAGACCGCCGCGCCTGCCCCTGCGCCGGCCCAGACGCCCGCTGCCGCCAGCCGCGCCGCCGCGCCCCGCGTGAGCTGGACCAAGCCGCTCAAGGTGTCGTCGCCGGTCAGCATCGGCCCGCGCGGCGAGCTGACCTACGTGGGCAACGACAGCCGAGTGCACCGCACCGATGCGAGCGGCAAGGAGCTGTGGTCCTTCGCCCTCGGGGACATAGGCCGCGCCCAGCCGGTGCTGACGCCCGACGGCGGCGTGATCACGGCGGCGTATGACGACACGGTGTACGCCCTGTCCCCCGCCGGGCAACTGACCTGGAAAGCCAAACTCGACGGCGACGTGTTCGCCAGCCCCGCCCTGCGGCCCGACGGCAGCGTGGTCGTCGCCACGGCGGGCGGCACGGTCTATGCGCTGAGCAGCAGCGGACAGACCCTCTGGAGCTACAAGGTGGGGGCGCCGGTCTTCAGTTCGCCTGCCGTGGCCGCCGACGGCACCATCTACTTTGGGGCACAAAATGGCCGACTGCACGCGCTGAGTCCCGAGGGGCGGCTGACCTGGACCTACGCGGCGCGTTCGTCGGTGTTCAGCTCGCCCGCGCTCGACGCCGAGGGCAATCTCTACTTCGGCTCGGGGGACCGCAGCATCTACAGCCTCTCTCCCGCCGGAACGCTGCGCTGGGTGCAGCCCACCGGCCTGTTCGTGAACGCCAGCCCCATCGTGACCCGCGCCGGGCTGGTGGTGGTCGGCAGCTACGATGGTCAGCTCTACGCCCTGAACACCAATGGACAGGTCGCCTGGACCTACGCCGCCGGGGCCGCCATCGCCGCGCCTGCCGCCGAACTGAGCGACGGCAGCGTGGTGGTCGGTGACCTCAACGGCACCCTGCACGCGGTGACGCCCACCGGGCAGGCGTTGTGGACGCTGCCGGGTGGCGCCAAGATCGACACCGGCGCGGCGGTCAGCGACCAGGGCACCCTCTACTTCGCGGTGGACGGCGGGAACCTCAACGCCGTCGAGAACCTGCGTCCGCTGGCGACCGGCCCCTGGCCCACCTTCCGCGCCTCGCCGCTGGGCTGGGGCCGCAGCGCGACGGCGGCGGAGTTGACCGCTCAGACCCAGGCGCGTCAGGCCGCCGCCGCCGCGAGCACCAGTCAGCAGCCGCGTCTGCCCACGCTGGCACAGGCACCGGCTCCAACGCCTGCACCGGCTCAGACGACGCCCCGGCCACAGCCCACGCCTGCTCAGCCGGCGACGCCTGCGGCTCCGGTGCCACCGGTCGCCAGCCCAGCCCCGGCCACTGCGCGCCTCACCCCCCAGGTCATCGGCGGGGTCATCTACCTGCCGCTTTCGCCCATCGCGGCGGGGCTGGGGTATCAGGTCCAGGCAGGCAGCCCCACCCGCGCCCTGTTGGTGGCTGGGTCGCAGCGGCTGACCGTGCCAGTGCGGGCAGTGGGCGGCCAGAGCCTGATTGCCCTGCGCTTCGTCACTGGGTTGCCGGGCGTCAGTGTTGAGCGGCAGGCTGGGACTCTCACCCTGCGCCGCGAAGGCCTGAGCGCGGCGCTGCCACTCGACCTCGCGCAACTGCTGCCGTGGGCGCCGCAGCCGGAATTCCCGGGCGTCGTGCGCCGCTGAAGACAGAGCAAAAGAAGCGGGCCGCCTGGTGAACCCTGGGCGGCCCGCTTCCTGTTTTATTTGCGTTTGGTCTTGGACTTGGCCGGCTTTGACGGGGCGGGAGGCGTCGCTGGGCTGGCAGAGGTGGTGACCACCGTGACTGCCGGGTCCGCCGCGACCACTTCCACTTCTTCCACCTCGGGGGTCGGTGTGGGAGTCGCGGGGTCAGGAGCAGTCGTAGTTGGGTCGGCGGCGGGCACCGGAACAGGCGTCGTCGGCAAGGGGCGCGTGGCCCGGCGGCGGCTGTGCCCACGCAGCAGCAGGTTCACGAGTTGCCGCACGAAGCTGAAGGCGAGCCCGATGATCATCGGGAGCAGAGCCACGCGGCGGAATTCCTCGCTGCCGAGGAGTTTGATGGGCGTGTCGAGCGAATGCCCCAACTTGTCGGCGCCGAGCACCGCCCCCGCATAGATCAGGCCGGCGAAGGGCAGCACGAGAACCCCACCCGAGTGCTTGACCAGCAGCAGGGCAAACAGCGCGGCGGCTATCAGGGGCGCCACCACGAGCCACTGCTCTGGCGTGGCCCCCGGCGCGAGAAACACCAACGCCCCCAGCGCCAGCCCCAGGTAGCCGAACCAGCCCGCGCACTCGTCGGCGAGGATAGTCAGCAGCACCCAGACGAACAGTTTGTTGGTCCAGACGCCGGGGGTCCACAGAAAGTAAGCCAGCCCGGCCAGCAGCGCCAGCCCGAGCAGAACACGCAGGAACGTCCACAGGGCCTTGCGGTCAGCCTGGGCAGAAGGAGCAGCGGCAACGGTCATGCGCCCTCAGTTTTAGCACGTGCGCGCCAAAGTTCTCTGCTCCCGGCCCACTGACCGGCTTCCAGCGGGGCGAGGCGACACGGCCCAGTGGGATGCCGCTCGCCGTTGATACGTCCTGCGTCCGATTCCTTAAAATCCAGAAAAGCACTGGATTTTAGTCCATCTCCCGCAGGACGTATTCTTTGCTTCTCGCTCTGCTCGGGTTGAATCGCTCAAATTGAGCGCTTCAACCGCAACCGCTATCAGTCGGCCTCGACCAGTTCCGTCTGCTTCTTGGTCCTTTTCTTGGCGGGCGCTTTGGCCTTGGCGGGCTTTTCCGCCTTTTCACCCCTGGCACGCGGCTCGGCGGCCACGATGCCCGGCACCTTGCGCAGGTACTCGCCGGTGTAGCTCGTCGGGTGGGCAGCGACTTCTTCGGGTGTGCCCACCGCCACGACGGTTCCGCCGCGCACGCCGCCTTCCGGCCCCAGGTCGATGAGGTAGTCCGCCGACTTCATCACGTCGAGGTTGTGCTCGATGATGACCAGCGTGTTGCCACCTTCCGCGAGGCGTTGCAGCACGTCCATCAGCTTGCGCACGTCCTCGAAGTGCAGGCCGGTGGTCGGCTCGTCGAGGATGTAGATGGTGCGCCCGGTGGCCCGCTTGCTCAGCTCGGTCGCCAGCTTGATGCGCTGCGCCTCGCCGCCCGAGAGCGTGGTGGAGGGCTGGCCGATTTTCATGTAGCCCAGGCCCACGTCGAGCAGCAGTTGCATCTTGCGCTCGATGGTCGGGATCGCCTCAAAAAACTCGTGGGCGTCCTCCACCGTCAGGTCGAGCACGTCGGCAATCGTCTTGTGGTTGTACTTGACCTCCAGCGTCTCGCGATTGTAGCGCGCCCCGTGGCAGACCTCGCAGGGCACGTAGATGTCGGGCAGGAAGTTCATCTCGATCTTCATCACGCCGTCGCCCTTGCAGTGTTCGCAGCGCCCGCCCTTGACGTTGAAGGAAAAGCGTCCGGCCTGATACCCGCGCCGCCGCGCCTCGGGAGTCCGGGTGAACAAATCACGGATTTCGGTGAACACGCCCGTGTAGGTCGCCGGATTTGAGCGCGGCGTGCGCCCGATGGGCGACTGGTCGATCTCGATGACCTTGTCCAGCTGCTCCATGCCCTCGATGCGGTCGTACAGTCCCGGCGTGGTCTTGGCGCCGTTGAGTTCGCGGGCCAGCGTGGCGTGCAGGATGTCGTGAATCAGGGTGCTTTTGCCGCTGCCCGAGGGGCCAGTCACCACCGTCATGGTGCCGAGCGGAATGGACACGTCCACGTCCTGCAAGTTGTTCTGGCGCGCGCCGAAGACCTTCAGGAACTTGCCGTTGCCGGGGCGGCGCTCGGCGGGCACCTCGATTTTCATCTCGCCGCGCAGGTACTTGCCGGTGAGGCTGTTCTTGTCCTGCTTGACCTGTTCGGGCGTGCCCGAGGCGATGACTTCGCCGCCGTGCACCCCCGCGCCCGGCCCCATGTCGATCAGGTAGTCGGCCTCCAGCATGGTGTCCTCGTCGTGCTCCACCACCAGCAGCGAGTTGCCCAGGTCACGCAGGTTCTTCAGCGTGCCGATGAGTCGCCCGTTGTCCTTGGGGTGCAGGCCGATGGACGGCTCGTCGAGCACGTACAGCACCCCGGTCAGGCCGCTGCCCACCTGGGTCGCCAGCCGGATGCGCTGCGCCTCGCCGCCCGAGAGCGTGTTGGCGGTGCGGTCCAGCGAGAGGTAGTCGAGCCCCACGTCCACCAGAAACTTCAGCCGGGTGCGAATCGCCCGCAGAATCGGGGCCGCCACCGCCGCGCCGAACGTACCCAGGTCGTACTCGTAGTGCAGCGGGCCGTGCGCCTTGGCGGTGCCGCCGGTGTGGCGCTTGAGGAAGGGCTCGATGGCCGCGTGATCGAGTTCGCCTTCCTGCAACTGCTGGAAAAAGGCGTCGGCGTCCAGCACGCTCATGCCGCTCGTCTGCGAGATGTTCAGGCCGCCCACCCGCACCGCCAGAATCTCGGGCTTGTAGCGGGTGCCGCCGCAGGTGGGGCAGGGCCGCAGCTCCATGAGTTCCTCGAGCCTCTCGCGCATGAATTCCGACTCGGTGTCGGCGTAGCGCCGCTCCAGGTTGGTGATCACGCCCTCGAACTCGGTCATGAAGCGCATGGTTTCCTTGCCGCCGCGCCGGTAGACAACCTCAAAAGCCTCGCCGGGGCCGTGCAACACGGCTTTTTGCGCCTTCGCGGGCAGGTCCTTCCAGGGCGTTTTCAGGTCGAAGTCGAGGTGCTCGGCCAGCGCCTTGAGCTTGTCCCAGTAATAAATGCCCGCGTCGGCGCCCTTTTTGGTCCAGGGGATGATGGCGCCCCCGGCGATACTCAGTTTTTCGTCGATGATGCGCTCGGGCGAGAATTCCTGCTTGGCCCCGATGCCCGCGCAGTCGCCGCAGGCGCCGTAGGGCGAGTTGAAGGAAAAGGAGCGCGGCTCGAGTTCTTCCAGCACGCTGCCGTGTTCGGGGCAGGCGAACTTCTCGGAGTACAGCTCCTCGTGCGCGCCGCCGTCCTCACCCGCGTCGGGCAGCAGCACCCGCAGCAGGCCCTCGCCGCGCCGGATGCCGAGTTCCACCGACTCGGCGATGCGGCTGCGGTCGCTCTCACGTAGAGTCAGGCGGTCGATGACGATGTCCACGTCGTGCTTCTCGAACTTTTCCAGCTTGAGCTTTTCGGCTTCTTCCAGTTCGTAGAGCGTGCCGTCCACCCGCACCCGCGCGTAGCCCTCACGTCGCAGGTCAGCGAACAGCTTCTTGTACTCGCCTTTGCGTCCGCGCACCGCCGGGGCGAGCAGGATGGCGCGCTTGTCGGGAAAGCCCGCCAGCAGGCGGTCGGTGACTTCGCTGGGGCTCTGCTTTTCGATTTTGCGTCCGCAGATGGGGCAATACGGCGTACCGACGCGGGCGTAGAGCAGGCGCAGGTAGTCGTGAATCTCGGTGACGGTACCCACCGTGCTGCGCGGGTTGTGGCTGGTCGTCTTCTGGTCGATGGAAATGGCCGGCGAGAGGCCAGTGATGCTGTCCACGTCGGGCTTTTCCATCAGGCCCAGGAACTGCCTCGCGTAGGCACTGAGCGACTCGACGTAGCGGCGCTGGCCCTCGGCGTAGATGGTGTCGAAAGCCAGCGTGGACTTGCCGCTGCCCGACACGCCGGTAATCACCACGAAGCGGTCGCGGGGCAGCTCCACGGTGATGTCCTTGAGGTTGTGTTCCCGGGCGCCGCGCACGATGAGTTTGTCTTGCATGAAGCTCCTTTTGGCTGTCCTGCACGCCTTTTGGCAACAGGGCATGATTACGGCAGGCGCGTAAGGCAGCCTTGGCCCTACGTTCTCAAACGGAATATTCTAACAGGTCGCCCGGCCCTGAATGTGCTGCGTAAAGGCAGGAAAAACCGCCCCGGCGAGGGCGGCGTGGGGTAAATCATTCGATGTTCAACCTCGATCACCCTCAGGCAGCTGCACGCCCCAGCACCGCCTGCACGCCGCGCCGAGTGGCGACATACTCGAGGCCCTGTGCACCCCGGCACGGCTCGATAAGCTGCCGGTCTTCGAGCCAGTGCAGCGCCGCGCGGGGGTAGTCGCGCCAGTCGGGGCGCTGCTGGCGGGCGAGGGCCAGCAGGTAGCGGTGGGCCTGGCGCACGGTCATGCCCGGTGCAGGCTCGCTGGGCCTCAGAGGAGCAGAAGGGGCGACGAAGGTCATGCCATCAGCTTGCGCGGCGGCGACGAGCGCCGGGTGACAGCGCCGGCCCTTTTCCTTAACTGTAGCTTTCCCTGAACTGTGGCTTTCCCTGGCCGGGGCACTGGCCTTTATCCTCCTCCCCATGACCTTTTCCGAACTCGACCCCCGCACGCTCACGGCGCTCGGCACCGCCGGGGCGCTGGAGGCGGCGACCTCGCCCCGCGCCCCGGCGGACGTGCTCAGCGGCCTCTCGGCGCATCCCGACGCCCGCGTCCGGGCTCAGGTGGCGCTCAACCCCAACACCCCCGCCGAGGTGCTGGGCCTGCTCGCCGCTCAGTTTCCGCGTGAGGTGCTGAGCAATCCGGGATTGCCGCTGCTGAGGCTCGCGCGCCCCGGCCTGCTGGGGTCGTTTCCTGCCGAGGGGGTCACGGCGCTGCTCGCGCTGCCCGACGCGCCCGGCTGGGTGGTGGATTCGGCGCTGCGGCACGAGGACTACGGGGTCCGCACGGCGCTCGCGGCCCGGCCGGGGCTCTCCCCCGAGCGGGTCACGGCGCTGGCGGGGGACGCCGGGTGGCAGGTGCGCGAGGCGGTGGCGCAGCGCCCGGACCTGCCCGAGCCCCTGCTGCGCCAGCTCGCGGAGGATGAGGACTACGACGTGCGCAAGGCCACCGCGCTGCGCCCCGACCTGCCCGGCGACCTGCTGCGGACGCTGGTGACCGACCCGCACACCCTGGTGCGGGCGAACGTGGCGCGGCGGCTGGATTTGCCGCTCGACTGCCTGCTCTCGCTGGCGACAGGCGGCGACCCCGACGTGCTGGCGACCCTGGCCCGCCGCACCGACCTGCCCGCCAGTGTGCGCGAGTGGCTCGCGGCCAGTGCGGAGCCGCTGGTGCGCTCGGCGGCGCTGCAAGCCTGGACGGTGCCCGAGTCGTGGCTCGCCCGCGCCGAAACCGACGCCGACCCCGACGTTCGCTCGGCCCTAGCCCGCCGTCCTGATCTGTCGCCAGAAGTGCTGGAACGCCTCGCTCATGACGAATCGGGGACCGTGCGCCGGACACTGCTCGAACGCAACGACCTGCCCGACGGCGCAATTCTTGCCCTCGCACAGGCCCCCGAGCCCGACCTCCGCTTGCAGGTGGCGAGTGCCGAGGAACTGCCCGCCGCCGCCCTCGAAGCCCTGCTGACCGACGAGAGCACCGACGTGCGGACCATCCTCGCCGTGCGGCCCGACCTCGGCCCCGAACGGCTCGCCCGCCTCGCCGCCGACGAGAGCGCCGAGGTGCGCCGGGGGGCGGCCCTGGCGCCGACGCTGCCGCCCGAGTTGCTGCGTCAGCTTTCCGCCGACCCGAACGCGGGGGTGCGCCGAACCCTTCTGACCCGCCGCGAGCTGCCCGCCGAAGTGATTCGCGAGCTCGCCGCCGACCCCGACGAGGGCGTGCGCCTGCTGGTGGCCGGGCGCGCTGGTCTGCCCGCCGACTTGCGCGAGCAACTGGCGGCGGACCCCGATGAAAATGTGCGGCGGGAGGTTGCAGGGTGATGATGAGGGGTTGATGGTTTCACTGCGTTGATGGGTGATGGGGATGGCGTTAGGCAGGCAGGAGAAATTCCTCCCACTTGCCGACCAATCCACCGTTCTGAACGTCCAAGAAGATTTTGGCCGAGGCGTCAGCAGTAGGGAAGGTATACGCCGCTTTGAGGACTTCGCCCGTTTTGGTGCAAGTAAAGGCGGAGTCGAGCGGAGCCGCCTGGACCATTGTGCTGACCAATCGGTATCCGCTGCCGTCCAGCACAATGTTTTGATTGGCGGCGCTGACGGCTTCCAGTGTGCCCGCCTTCCAATGCCTATGGCTGGTCAGTTGAGTCCCCGACCACACGAAAGAAGCGTCCGACCAAGTGACTGTTCCACACCGCGCTACCACCGCTGGGATCAGCGACACCGAGCGGGCGGAAGCGACGAAGCTGGGCGGATTCACCGAAGTGCAGGCAGTCAGACCGAGCAGGGCCGAAGTTATCCAACAAAAAGTCACGCCTAGCCCAACTTCCTCTCCCTTGAATTTTGCAACCTTTTACGCTCCTGGCAGAACTGCCCCTGCTAAACTCTTTCGGTGACTTCTTCCGCCGGCCCCGACCTGCTCCAAGCCCTCAACCCCACCCAGGCGCAGGCTGCCGACCATTTCACTGGCCCCGCGCTCGTGATTGCCGGGGCGGGCAGCGGCAAGACGCGCACGCTGATTTACCGCATCGCGCACCTCATCGGGCATTACGGGGTGCATCCCGGCGAGATTCTGGCGGTGACGTTTACCAACAAGGCCGCCGCCGAGATGCGCGAGCGGGCGGGCCACCTCGTGCCGGGCGCCGGTGACCTATGGATGAGCACCTTCCACTCGGCGGGCGTGCGGATTTTACGGACCTACGGCGAGCACATCGGGCTGAGGCGCGGCTTTGTCATCTACGACGACGACGACCAGCTCGACATCATCAAGGAAGTCATGGGCAGCATTCCCGGCATCGGCGCCGAGACGCAGCCGCGCGTCATTCGCGGCATCATTGACCGCGCCAAGAGCAACCTGTGGACGCCCGACGACCTTGACCGCTCACGCGAGCCCTTTATCAGCGGTTTGCCGCGCGACGCCGCCGCCGAAGCCTACCGCCGTTATGAGGTCCGCAAGAAAGGCCAGAACGCGATTGATTTCGGCGACCTGATTACCGAAACGGTGCGGCTGTTCAAAGAAGTCCCCGGTGTGCTCGACAAGGTGCAGAACAAAGCGAAGTTTATTCACGTGGACGAGTACCAGGATACGAACCGGGCGCAGTATGAATTGACGCGGCTTTTAGCTTCAAGAGACCGCAACCTCTTGGTCGTCGGAGATCCCGATCAGTCGATCTACAAGTTTCGTGGCGCCGACATTCAAAACATTCTCGACTTCCAGAAAGATTATCCCGACGCCAAAGTGTATATGCTTGAGCACAATTATCGTTCGAGCGCCCGTGTACTGGAAGCGGCAAACAAACTCATTGAAAACAACACCGAACGCCTCGACAAGACACTCAAGCCGGTCAAGGAAGCGGGCCAGCCCGTCACCTTCCACCGCGCCACCGACCACCGCGCCGAGGGTGACTACGTGGCCGACTGGCTGACCCGGCTGCACGGCGAGGGGCGGGCCTGGTCGGAGATGGCGATCCTGTACCGCACCAACGCGCAGTCCCGCGTGATTGAAGAGTCGCTGCGGCGGGTGCAGATTCCGGCGCGCATCGTGGGCGGCGTGGGCTTTTACGACCGGCGCGAGATTCGCGACATCCTCGCCTACGCCCGGCTCGCCCTGAACCCGGCGGACGACGTGGCGCTGCGGCGCATCATCGGGCGGCCCCGGCGCGGCATCGGCGACACGGCGCTGCAAAAGCTGATGGAGTGGGCGCGCACCCACCACACGTCGGTGCTGACGGCCTGCGCCAACGCCGCCGAGCAGAACATTCTGGACCGGGGCGCGCACAAGGCCACCGAGTTCGCCGGGCTGATGGAAGCGATGTCGGAGGCCGCCGACAACTACGAGCCCGCCGCGTTCCTGCGCTTTGTGATGGAGACGAGCGGCTACCTCGACCTGCTGCGCCAGGAGGGGCAAGAAGGGCAGGTGCGGCTGGAAAACCTCGAAGAACTCGTGAGCGCCGCCGAGGAATGGTCGCAGGACGAGGCGAACGTGGGCGGTTCGATTGCCGATTTCCTCGACGACGCCGCGCTGCTCTCGAGCGTGGACGACATGCGGACGAAGGCCGAGAACAAGGGCGCCCCCGAGGACGCCGTCACCCTGATGACGCTGCACAACGCCAAGGGGCTCGAATTCCCGGTGGTCTTCATCGTGGGCGTCGAGCAGGGGCTGCTGCCGAGTAAGGGCGCCATTGCCGAGGGGCCGAGCGGCATCGAGGAGGAGCGGCGACTCTTTTACGTGGGCATCACCCGCGCGATGGAGCGGCTGCTGATGACCGCCGCGCAAAACCGGATGCAGTTCGGCAAGACCAACGCCGCCGAAGACAGCGCCTTTCTGGAAGACATCGAGGGCCTGTTCGACACGGTAGACCCCTACGGCCAGCCCATCGAGTACCGCGCCAAGACCTGGAAGCAGTACCGCCCGACCGTGCCCGCCGCGACGACAGCGGTCAAGAACACCAGCCCGCTGACCGCCGAACTCGCCTACCGGGGCGGCGAGCAGGTCAAGCACCCCAAATTCGGCGAGGGGCAGGTGCTCGCGGTAGCGGGCGTGGGCGAGCGGCAGGAAGTGACGGTGCATTTCGCCTCGGCAGGCACGAAAAAGCTGATGGTGAAGTTCGCCAACCTGACGAAGCTGTAGCCCGACGCTGTGGCCCGACTCAGCTCCGGATGACGAGGTGCCGCACCTCCCCTACCGGCACACTCAGCAGGTCACGGACGAGCAGCGGATACACCGGGCGGGCACCCAGTTCGTCCAGCCGTACCCACTCGAAGCCGGTATCCGTGTTGTCGAGGACGCTGAAGGCGCCGTGTGGCAGCTCGGCGGGCACCTCCTCCAGGCGGAAATAAAAGCCGATTTCGTGCTGGCGCTTCTCGGGCGGGCCGAAGAAGTTTTCCACCACCGCCACCAGCCGCAGCGGGCCACAAAGTAGGCCCGTTTCCTCCTCCCACTCGCGCCGGGCGCAGGTGGCGGCATCCTCGTCGGTGCTCAGGGCGCCGCCGGGCAGGAAGAAAAACGGCTCGGGGGCATTGGCTTCGCTCGTCTGCACGAGCAGTTCGCCGTTACGGACACACAGCAGGGCGACCCGGACACTGAATTTCAGGCCCCCGAGCGGCAGGCGGATATCGGTCATGCCCGGCAGTCTGACACCCCATTCCCCCCACACGTCCACCCCAAGAGGGGGCAAAAGTTAAGGCGCGGCTGTCAGAACCCAGTGAAGGACGGACCGGCACAATAGTGACATGGTACCCGTTGAGAGACAGCTAGTCATTACGGCTTTGGGCCTGCCGCAGCGCACTCTCAACGGCAACGACTACCTCATCTGTCAGACGACCGAGGGCGAGGTCGTGCTGTGGCTGGCTCCCGACCCGGCGCCACAGCTGCGGGTGCTCCGCGCGTTGACTTTGCCCCGCCGGGTGCGGCTGCCGTGCCTGCCGGACCGCGAGAACGCCGGGCGCTTCTGGGTGCCCGAGTCGGCCCGGGTGGTGGTCGTGGACAGCGCCGAGTGCGCGGCCCCGGCCCACCACTGCCAGCCTGCCTAACCTGCCCCCCAGCCCCGGCCCCGGCCCGGCGCTACAGTCCAGGCATGTTCAGCGTGACCCGTGAGAAACCGGCCCCGGCGGGCCTTCTTCTTCGTCTGGGGCGTTGAGCGCGAGTTTCCCAGCCGTTCTTCACGTGCCCCCCGCAGCCGAGTAGCTGAGGGGGCGTTTTTCGTCCGAAGGATTGATCTGGGGGAGGTCCATATGGGAATGACGATTGCCGAGAAGATGCTGGCCGCCCACAGCGGGCACGACACCGTGGTGCCGGGCCAACTCATCGAGTGCGCCACCGACTGGGTGCTGTGCCACGAAATCACCACGCCCGCCGCGCTGAGGATGCTCGAGGAGCGCGGCATGGACCGGGTGTTCGACCCGCAGAAGATCGTGGCGGTGCCCGACCACTCGGTGCCTGCCATGAACATCAAGGCCGCCAAGATGTACCAAAAGCTCAAGAGCTGGGTGCAGGAAAAAGGCATCGAGCACTTCTACGACGTGGGGCGCGGCGGCATCGCTCACGTGGTGCTGGAAAACACCGGCCTGATGAAGCCGGGGCAGACGCTGGTTTCCGGCGACTCGCACACCTGCAATGCGGGCGCACTGGGCGCCTTCGCGACCGGCGTGGGCTCGACCGACCTCGCGGGCGCCATCTACGCGGGCAAGGTGTGGTTCAAGGTGCCCGAGACGATGCTCATCCGGGTGACGGGAAAAACCAACCCCGGCGTGACCCCCAAGGACATCGTGCTGGAGGTCATCAAGCAGATCGGGGCCGACGGCGCCAACTACATGGTGATGGAATGGGTGGGCGACTACATCGACCAGCTCGACATGGAAGGCCGCTTCACCCTGACCAACATGGCGATTGAGGCGGGCGGCAAGACCGGCATCGTGGCGGTGGACGACACCACCCGCGCCTACATGCAGCAGCGCGGCGTGTCGCCCGAGCAGTACACCGAGTACCAGTCCGACCCCGACGCCAAGTACAAGGTCGTGGTCGAGATTGACGCCGCGCAGGTCGAACCCACCGTCGCCTACCCCCACATTCCCAGCAACGGCCGGGTGGCGGGCAGCGACCGCATCCGGGTGACGCACGCCTACGTGGGCAGCTGCACGAACGGGCGCATCACGGACCTGCGCGACGTGGCCCGGATTCTGAAGGGCCGCAAGGTGGCGCAGGACGTGCAGATGATTGTCGTGCCGGCGACGCAGGCCATCTGGAAGCAGGCGGCGCAGGAAGGGCTGCTCGAAATCTTCGTGGACGCGGGCGCGAGCGTCAGCTACCCCTCGTGCGGCGCCTGTCTGGGGATGCACTCGGGCGTACTCGGGCCAGACGACATCTGCATTTCGAGTTCCAACCGCAACTTCGTGGGCCGTATGGGCGACCCCTCGGCGCAGATTTACCTCGCCAGCCCCGCCACGGTGGCCGCGAGCGCAGTGGAGGGCTTCATCGCCGACCCGCGCCGCTATGACGCCGAGGGCAACGACCTGAACGCGGCGGACTGAGCGGACATGAACCCCGCAGACTTTCCGCCCAGTTGGCTGCTGACCTATTTCGTCATCGGCTGGGGGCTGGGTCTGCTGGCGGTGCGCGACTGGAAATGGGCGGCGCTGTGCGGCCTGACCACCACGCTGGCTGTGGTCTTTGTCTTGCACGGGCAAACACCACCTGTATTCCGTCTCGGGCCGCTGTGGGGGCTGTCGGCGCTGGGGCTGCTGGCGCTGTGGGGCGTTTCGCGCCTGCCAGTCCTTGCTGCCCGGGTGGGCCTCGCGGCGGTTCTGACGCCACTGGTGACATGGGTGGTGCTCAACGCTGGCTTTCTGCTCTTTATGAACGTCGCCCAAATCTCCTGAAGGCCGCTCTTCTCCGGGAGACGCGGGCACAATGAAAGGTGACATGACACTAGACCCCATGAAGTTGCTTCCTCCCGGCGTGCGACCTTTCGAGGTCACCCTGCACCCCGGCGGACAGCTGGACATTCGCGGCCTGGACGAGGAAGCGCAGGCCATGCAGGTGGCCGAGGCCCTGAAACAGACGCCGCTGGCGGGCGTGCGTGAGGACACGGCGCTCTGGCGGGTGCGCGGGCTGCTCATTCGCGGTCAGGCGCAGTTGTACGAATACGCGGTATCTGAAACGGGCGACGCGGAGGAGGCGAGCTGGGAAACGCGCCCCTTTCCCGACATGCCCGGCGTGCCGGTGCAAGGGGACGGGGCGGCGCCGAGCACCTTCGACGCGCTGCACTACCGTGAGGGCCGCATCGACCTCGAACCCGACGCGCCCGACGACCTGCTCGACGCGGTGGAAGACGCCGTGCGCGAGTACCACGGCACCGAGCAAAACTGGGCCGAGCGCCACGCGGCGGCGGGCGGCCCGGCAAACGAACTGCCCGAAGCGCGGCGGGTGCGGCTGCGGCTGGAGGAGACGGGGCTGGATGGCGCGGCGGGACTGCGGTTCGTTGCCCTGCCCGAGACGGCGGAGTATCTGCACGGCGGCGAGTGGCACCCTTACGCGCCCGCCCCGCAGAACCTCGCCCTCGACGCACCCGAGCAGTCAAACGAGGAAGATGACAGCCCCTTCGACCTCTTTTCCTCGCTGTTCGACCTGCACAGCGTGACCGCCGAGCTGCACGCCGACGGGCGGGTGGAGGTGCAGGGCGAGGATCTCGCGCCGGAGCTGCGCGCGGCGTTGCAGTCTCACCTGGGGGCCGACCTCGGCGCGGGCGACCCGGCGAAGTGGGAGGTGGCCCTGCGCGGGCTGTTCGGCCTGGAAGAAGGCGACGAGGTGCCGAGCGGCCTGCGCGTGGGCCTGCTGCGTCAGATGGTGGAGGCCGACCCCGCACTGGCGGCGCAGGCCATCACCCCGAGCGCCGTGACCTTCGACGGGCAGACCTGGACCGAGCTGGATGATGGGGACGATGGGGACGAGCCCGATGAGGGGGACGACGAATGACGCGCCGCTCTCTGCCACACTGGGGCCATCATGGGTGAAGCCAAACGACGCAAACAACTGGGCCTGATGCCCACCGTCTTTCCTTTTCGCGCCGAATTGGGGCGTGACGGCGAGGTGCGGGTGCTGCAAGGGCCGGAGGACGCCGGGCAACGGGCGCTGATCGAAAAGGCGCTGCGCGACTCGCAGTCGTTCGGGGCCGCCTGGGACGCCGAATACCGCACGGTCAGCGTGCTCGGCAGTCGGGGCGGTGAGCGCTACGCCACCCGCGAGGACGTGGAGCGCATTCCCGTGCCCGCGCTGCGGCAACTCGACGGCGAACTGGCGCTGGGCAGCGCCGGCCAGAGCCAAGGCGCCGTGATTCCGGTGGAGGGCGGCAGCGTCCGGTTGCGCGAGCAGCGGCACTCCTTCGAGGGCGAGAACTGGCAGACCCTGCCCCCGCTGCGCGACCCTCAGGTGCTGATGCGCGCGCTGCAACAGCACCCGGCCTTCGACATCGAGGGCGAGTCGCTGGGGCAGTTTCAGGCCGACCACTGGCTCGAAGGCCGGATCGACGTAACGCCTGACGTGGGCGAGCTCGACGAGAACGGCGAGACACTGGAATTTTTCGAGACGCTGGTCAAGGAGTTCCACGGTCAGACGCCCGAAGAGTGGACGGCCATGCACCGCGAGATGCTGGAAGGGCAGCAGGAGGGCGACCTCACGCCCGAGCGCGAGCAGGCGCTGGCCGCCGCGCTGGGCGAGGTGCCGATGGCGCGGCGCTCGTTCTTCGAGATACGCCGCTCGGCCCCACTGCAAAGCCCGCTGATGGCGACCGCCTATTTCCGCGACCTCGAGTTTTATCTGCTCAGCGGCGCGGCGTACACCCTCGACGGCGACACCTGGCACCCCTACGAGGACCCCGACACCGAAATTGAGGGCGGCGGGCTGGCCCCCGAACTCGCCGAGTTTTTCGACCTCAACATGATGACCGTGACCGTCCACAGTGACGGACGGGTGGAGTGGGACGAGGACGAGGAACTGAGCGAGGACGACATTCGGCAGCTTCAGACCGACCTCGCCGAGTCCACCGGGGCCGGCAACCCGCAGGCGTGGGCGGAGTGGAACCGCACCATGCTTCAGGAAGTGCTGGGGACCGAGCTGACGGTGCCGGACGGCGAGCCCTTGCCCGTGCCCGTCGCCATTCGCCTCGACATTCCCCGCGACGTGCTGGGCGACGACAGCCCGCTCGCGCAGACCTACATGGAGTCCGAGGTGACCTTCGACGGCGAAACCTGGCGCGACCTCTACAGCGAGGAAGTGCCGGAGGAGCTGCTGCCGTTCGCCGCCGGGCAGGAGAGCAACTGACATGACGCTGCCCGGCCTGTTCCTGTGCGCGGCGCTGCTGTACGCGGCGTGGCTCAGGCTGGGCTGGCACCACACGGCGCCCGCTGAGGTTCCGGCGCTGTGGCGCAATGCGGTGTTGATACTGGCCGTATGTTTCTTGCCCGCCACCTACACCTTGCAGGAATACAGGTCGTGGGCCCATCTGACCTTTCCCTTTTCCCTGCTCGTCTGGGCAGCCTTGCTGCTGATATCCCTGACCGCCGGACTCATTCAACTGGCCCGGGGGCGTTTCGGGAGCGGCTGGCCGTTGCTGGGGCTGCCCGCCGGGGCGCTGGGCATGAGCCTGCTGAACGCGCTGCTGGGAGGGCGATGACCCTGTGGTGGCCTCCTTTGCTCTTCGCCGGCACTTACCTGCTCTGGCTGCTGTGGGGTCAGCTCAGGGTGCCCGGCGTGCTGAGCCAAACGCTCTGGACGGCGGGGCCACTTGGCTGCTGGCCGTTACTGCCGCCTATCTCTGGGTCACGGCTTCGCCCGCACCCGACACGAGCTTGGCCGCTCTGTTGCCTCTCTTCCCCTTTCTCTTTCTCGCCACGTTGTCACTCGCGCTGGGCCGCTCGCGCAACCGTGCTCTGGCCTGGGCGTGCTGGGGCGTGACGCCCTGTCTGCCGCTGACCGCCCTTCTTCTCTTTGGCCTTTTTCACTGACCCGCACCCGGAGGTACCCCCATGCCCACTGTTCACGTCTTTGCCCGTGACCACATCAACACCGACGAAATCATTCCCGCCCGCCACCTGACCACCGACGTGGAATCGGAGCTGGCGAAGTACGCGATGGAGGACTACGACAAGGACTTCGTGCGGCGCGTGCAGCCCGGCGACATCATCGTGGCCGGGGCCGACTTCGGCTGCGGGTCGAGCCGTGAGCACGCCGTCTGGGCGCTGCGTGGCGCGGGCGTTTCGGCGGTCATCGCGCCCAACTTTGCCCGCATCTACTACCGCAACTCCATCAACAACGGCTTTCTGGCGCTGGAATGCGAGGGCATCACGGAGCTGTTTCAGGACGGCGAAGAAGCCGAACTCGACCTGAAGGGCGGCACCATTCGCAACCCGCGCACCGGGAAGGAACTGAGCTTCGTGCCGGTGCCGCAATTCGCGCTCGACGTGCAGAAGGCGGGCGGCTGGCTGGAATACATGAAGGCGGGCGAGGACGTGGAAGGCGAGCGGCTCGACAACGCGAGCACCTCGGCGGGTCACGGTCACGCGGGCACGCCGCTCGGCGACGACCCGGCCAAGGAAGACGGCCCCCGCCCCGAACAGGCCAGCGGCCACCAAAAGGAGGAGCACCATGCCTAAAGTCATTACCCTGCCCGGCGACGGCATCGGCCCCGAAGTGACGGCGGCGGCAGTTCAGGTGCTGCGCGAAGTGGCGCCCGACGTGACGGTGGAGGAGCACGCCATCGGCGGCGGCGCCTACGACGCTCACGGCGAACCGTTTCCTACGTCCACCCGCGACGCCCTCAAGGAAGCCGACGCGGTGCTGCTCGGCACGGTGGGCGGTGCCCACGACAGCGCGTGGAACCAGTTGCCCCGGCACCTGCGCCCCGAGTCGGGCCTGCTCGCGCTGCGTAAGGCGCTCGGCTGCTACGCCAACCTGCGCCCAGTGCGCGTGCAGCCGGGGCTCGAACACCTCTCGCCGCTCAAGGCCGAACTGGCGCGCGGCGTGGACATCCTGATCGTGCGGGAGCTGCTGGGCGGGATTTATTTCGACCAGGACCGCAAAATCGAGGGTGACACCGCCTACAACACCATGCGCTACACCACCAGCGAGGTGGAGCGGGTCGCCAAAGTCGCCTTCTGGGCCGCCGAGCAGCGCAAGGGCCGCGTGACCAGCGTGGACAAGGCGAACGTGCTCGAAGTGTCCGAGTTGTGGCGGCGCGACGTGCAGGCGTTGCGTGACCGCGACTACCGCTCGATTCACCTGAACCACGAGTACGTGGACAGCGTGGCGATGCTGATCGTGGCCGACCCCAGCCGCTACGACGTGATTCTGACCGAGAACCTCTTCGGCGACATCCTTTCCGACCTCGCCGCCGTGATTCCTGGCTCGCTGGGCCTGATGCCCTCGGCCAGCCTGGGCGACGGGGCGGGGCTGTTTGAACCGATTCACGGCTCGGCGCCCGACATCGCCGGGCAGGGCGTCGCCAACCCCGCCGCCGCCATCATGAGCGTGGGCATGTTGCTGCGGCACGGGCTGGAGCGCAGCGAGGCCGCCAATCAGGTGGACCGGGCGGTGGCGCTCGCCCTGCGTGAGCAGCCCACCCGCGACCTCGGCGGCAGCGCCGACACGCAGACCTTTACCCGCGCGGTCCTCAAGGCGCTGGGGAGTTCGCCGAGCGTGGGCTGAGGCCCTTTAAGACGGACTGGGAGACGTGGGGCGCTGGCCCACCGTCTCCCTTTTTTAGTCCGGCCTTCAGCGCCGCCCGTTCGCCTGCCGTTCGCTCTCCAGCTCAGCGACCCGCGCCTCCAGCTCGTGCAGGCGCGGGTCTGGCGTTCGGGGACGCCGCAGCCAGCGCACGAGCAAGGCCAGCGCGACCAGGGGCACGGCTATCAGGACCAGAATAAGCAGCAGTTCAGGTAAGCCGAGGGGGGCATAAAAGCTATACGCCGCCCTGAAGCCGAACGTTCCGCCCTACACTGACAGTATGCCCCCCGCCGTCTCGTTTTCCGGTCCCAGACGCATTCCCTACCCCGGCGGCTGCGTGACCGAGCCCGCGCCTTACGCGCTCGACTACCTGCTGAAATGGCCCGCCGACGTGACAGTGAACGGCGAAGTTCATCATGGCAAGCCGGTCTTTCCCTTCGTGCAGGAACTGCTGGCCGACCCCGCCGCGCACGGCCTGACGCCGGCGGAGGCCGGGGCCGCCCGTGACCTGTTTGTGGATCTGGCGGGGCAAGCGCTTGAAGCCGAAGGTGGGAAACGGGAATGGCTGCGGCGGGAGTTCGAGCGCTGAGCAGGAACGCCGTGCTGGACGACCTCACCCTGCTGCCCCCCGAAACTGGCGAAGCGCTGCACACCCGCACCGAGCGCACCCTGCGGGCAGCGATTGGGCAGGGACGGCTGCCGCAGGGCACCCGGCTGCCGGGGCACCGGGCGCTGGCGGCGGCGCTGGGCGTGTCGCGCAATACGCTGGTAGACGCACTGGCACAGCTCGAAATCGAAGGGTACGTGGAGGTGCGTGGGCGCAGCGGCACGCGGGTCTGTGTGCCGCCCGACGAGGCCGCGCCGCCTTCTCCCCCGCCCCTGCCGCTGAGTGCCTGGGCGCGCCGGGCGCTGGGCGGGCAGGTGGAGGACGCGGGCGGCGAGTATGAGTTCGACCTACGCATTGGGCAGCCGGTGCCGGAGCTCTACCCAGCGCGCGCGTGGGCGCAGGCCCTCGCTCGCCGCGCTGCCGCGCCGCATGAGGGAGAGGGGCTGCGCGACCCCCTCGGCCCGCCCGAAACCCGCCGCGCCCTGGCCGCCTACCTGCGCTCGGAACGCGGGGCGCAGGTGACGCCGGAGATGATTTTGCTCACCGGGGGCACGCAGTCCTCGCTCGATGCCCTGTCGCGCATCCTGCTCGAACCGGGGCGGCTGGCGGTGACCGAGCAGCCGGGGTATCCGGGCGCCCACGCAGCGTTCAGCGCAACCGGGGCGCAGGTGCTCGGCGCGGCGGTGGACGGCGGGGGCCTGCGCCCGGGCGACCTCCCGGCGCGGGCTGACCTGCTTTACCTCACCCCGGCGTGCCAGTACCCCACCACCGTGACCCTGGGCGCGGCGCGGCGGCAGGAGGTCATTCGCTGGGCGCGGCGCAGCGGGGCATTTGTTCTCGAAGACGACTACGCCGCCGACCTGCACTGGCAGGGGCGGCCCCCGAGCGTCTTGCAGGGCCAGGCGCCCGACCGGGTGATTTTGCTCGGCAGCTTTTCCAAGAGCCTGGCCCCCGTGACCCGCAGCGGCTTCGTGGTGGCGCCGCCGGAGGTGACCGAGGTGCTTTCGCGCACCCGGCCCCTCACCGACCGGGTGCCCGGCGTGCTCGACGCCCTGGCGCTCGCCGACGTGCTCGCCTCGGGCGCCTACACCCGGCACCTGCGGCGCGCCCGCGCCCTGCTCGCGCACCGTGGGGGGGCGCTGCTCACGGCGCTGCGGACCGAGCTGCCCCAGTGGGAAGCGTTGCCTGCCCGCGCCGGGCTGCACCTGTACGTGCGCCTGCCCCCCGGCAGCGACGAACAGGCGATCCTGGCCAGCGCCGCGCGGCTGGGGGTGGCCCTGTCCCCGGCGCGGTCAGGGGAGGCAGGAGGCGAACCGGCGGTGCTGCTCGCCTTCGGGCACCTCAGCCCCGAGGCGCTGCGACGGGCGGTGCGGCGGCTGCGGGCGTTGTCCTAGAGCCTTTGACAAAAAGATGGCACAGCTTTTTGGCGAGCGAAGCGAGTACAAAACACGGAGCAGAACGGACTTGCAAAGCTGCGAAGCAGAGAATGAAGCGGGTGGCGGTGCCGCTGCCGACGCACGCGTCATTCGGAGAACTGCTCTAGCGGTCTCTGCTCTCCATTCCTCTGTTCTCACAGAATGCGGCAGGGGTTACCATGTGGGCCAATGCGTATCTTGCTTGTAGCTCTGGCGGCGGCTCTTGCCGCGCTGTATTTCACGCTGGGGCTGCGGCTGGGGTATCTCACCCTGACTGAAACGTACCTGCTGCACGCCTCAGGCACCAACACCTATTCCTTCCGCACCCTGGAAGACCGCCAGTTTGTCGGCGTGACCGGCTCGTGCCGCGTCCGCAGTGGGCGCGCTGCCGTGCGGCTTTACAACCCGCTGGGCAAGCAGGTCGCCGGACAGGTCTGCGAGCAAGGCCCCCGCAACGACTGGAGCCTGAACGTCCTCGGCGGCGGACAGGCCGGCACTTACCGCCTGGTCGTGAACTTCGACCAGTACACCGGCAGCATCAACCTCAAGGAAGCGCGCTCGGGCGGGCAGTAAGCGGGGCAATAAACGGCAAGGACAGGAAGCGGGAAAAGTTGCCACGTTGGCCGGAACAGGGGCCGCCGTCCGCTACACTCCCCCCCATGCCCGAATCGCCTGTCCCGCTTGAATTCACCGCCGACCCTGGCCGCCTCGACGCGGTCGTCTCTCTCCTCAGCGGGGTCAGCCGCTCGCAGGTGGCGGGGTGGATCGAAGCGGGGCTGGTCGAAATAGATGGCCGGGCGGCGAGCAAGGCCAGTCAGAAACTGCGCGGCGGCGAGGCCCTGCGCGTGTCTCCCCCGCCGCTTCCCTCGGCGCAGGTGGAGCCCGAGGACGTGCCGCTCGACGTGATTTTCGAGGACGAGCACCTTATCGCCATCAACAAGCCGCCCGGCATGGTCACCCACCCGGCGCCCGGCGTCATCTCGGGCACGCTGGTTAACGCTTTGCTCGGGCGCATGAGCCTGCCCGAGCAGCAGGATTTCGACGGTCCGGACGGCTACCGCCCCGGCATCGTGCACCGGCTCGACAAGGACACCAGCGGCGTCATCGTGGTCGCCAAGACGGTGGCCGCGCACGCCCGCCTCGCCGCTGCGTTCAAGGACCGCGAGACGAAAAAGACCTACCTGGCGATTGCCGCCGGGGCGTGGAAGGCCGAGCGGCCCGTACAGGTGGACGCCCCCATTGGCCGCCACCAGATTCAGCGCCAGCGCATGACGGTGGGCGGCGCAGGAGCGCGGGAAGCGCAAACGCTTTTCACCCCGCTCGACGCCCACCCCGACGGGCACGGACGCACGCTGGCCCTTGTCCGCGCCCAGCCGCGTACCGGACGCACCCACCAGATTCGCGTCCACCTCGCGCACCTCGGCAGCCCGATTCTGGGCGACGCCGTGTACGGACGGGCGAGCGAAATCATGCCCCGCCACGCGCTGCACGCTCAGTTCCTGGAGGTGCCGCATCCGGTCAGTGGGGACATCCTGCACCTGCAAGCCGCCGTGCCAGAAGACCTGCTGGGCGCGTGGGTGGGGCTCGGCGGAAGGTGGGACCCGGCGTGGGAGCAGGCGCCGCAGTAGAACATTAGACGGAAAGAAAGTGCGTGTTTTTGACCCTCTCCGCTGGTGGAGAGGCCCTTGCGAAGCAAGGGGTGAGGGGGTCTGTTTCCGCCAAGTCCTCCAACAAAACGCCCCGACCTCACGCTCAGGCCGGGGCGAAGGGTCAACGTGCAGCTTATTTCAGCAGCACCGGCTTGGCATCGAGCTTCATCCGCAGCAGGGTGTAGGGCTTGACGCGCTGGTCCTTGCCGAAGTGGTAGCCGCCCTGACGGTTGAGCTGGTCGTTGAGGACGTACAGGTAGCTGCCCTGTATTGCCAGCGTATCGGGCCAGATCAGGCGGGGGTCACGCGCCAGCGTTTGCAGTTCGCCGGTCGGCAGGCGGCGCACCAGGGCGCCCTGCTCGTAGTTGGTGATGTAGATGTTTCCGGCGGTGTCCTCGGCCAGGCCGTCGGCGGCGCCCTTCTCGCCCAGGTCCTTCACCTGCTTTTTCACCTCGGCGTCGCTGAGGCCCTGGTCACGCAGCGCGGCGGTCGGCACGGCGTAGAGCCGGCGCGAGGCGGTGGGCGCGTAGTAGAGCGTGGCGCCGTCGGGGCTGATGGCAAGCGAGTCGGCCCCGAAGCCCAGGTGGGTGGCCGGGCCGCCCTTGGGCCGCTGGAAGAGGGCCTGCCCCTCCACGTAGGGCACGAAGCCAGGCACGGGCTTAACGGTCTCGTCGCCCGTCAGCTTGCGCCACGATTTGCCGCTGGCGAGGTCCACCACGATCAGCCCCGAGCCGCTCTTGGCCCCCGAGTCGGTGATGTATGCCACGCCGCCCGTGCCCTGACGCAGGTCGATGCGCAGGTCGTTGAGGTAAGTATTTTTCAGCGCCACGTCGGCAGGAAAGTGGATGGTCTTGACGACTTCGTTGGTGTGGGTGTCGATGCCCACCAGCTTGACCGCCCGCTGGTCGAGAATCGGTCCCAGGTTCCTGGTGCCGGTGTCGAGCACCCACAGCCGGTCCCGGGCGTCCACCAGCAGCCCCTGCACGCCGATGAAGGTGGTGTCGGGCTTCGATAGGTCACGGGTGTTGATGGCGCGGTTGGGGTAGGGCACTTCCCGCCCGCCCTTGATCTCGGCAATCGAGAAGGGCACGTCGTCTTCCCAGTTGGGGTAGGAGACGAACATGCGGCCCTGCGAGTTGACGGTCACGCCGATGGGCATGTGGCCGTAGAAGCGGTGCACGACTTCGAGCTTGCCCGCCGCCTGCGATACGGGAGCGCTCGGGAGGGCACGCGGCAGCGCGACGGCGGCGGACGACAGCAGCGCGAGGCTGGTCAGGTAGGCGGTCAGCTTGATTTTCATCAGGGGTATAAGACGCCCGCCCCCCGGTCCGGCGGATGTGAGCGGCGGGAGCTTTAAGGAAGCATAAACAGCGGTCTAGACGTGTTTTGCCGGGGTTCTATGGCCTCTGGCGGGCGAGTCATACAGAGCTGAACTCTTCTTCAGAGATGTCGGAAAAGCGCCGCCTGTGCATCCATATCGCGGAATCCGTATTTTTTCCTGCTCGCATCCGCTCTGCTGCGCAGCTTTGCAAGTCGGATTGAATCTGAAACCACCAGATTCAATCGGAATCCGTATCAGCTCCGTATCAGGCGGCGGGGAGCCTCACAGCCCCCCCGCCGCCAGCTCCACCGCCCGCATCAGGGCCGCCGCCTTGTTGCGCGTTTCCTGCTCCTCCAGCTCGGGCACGCTGTCGGCGACCACACCCGCCCCGGCCTGGATGTGGACCTTGCCGTTCGCAATCACCATCGTCCGCAGGGTGAGCGCCATGTCGAGGCTGCCATCGAAAGCGACGTAGCCGAAGCAGCCGCCATACGGCCCCCGGCGCACGGGTTCGAGTTCGTCGATGATTTCCATCGCCCGGATTTTGGGTGCGCCGCTGACCGTGCCCATCGGTAGCACCGAGGCGAGCGCGTGCAGTGGCGTCTGCCCCTCCCGCAGTTCGCCGCGCACGCCCGAGACGATGTGCATGACGTGGCTGTAGCGCTCGATGGAAAAGGCGTTTTCGACCTTGACGGTGCCGTAAGCGCTCACCTTGCCGATGTCGTTGCGCCCGAGGTCCACCAGCATTAAGTGTTCGGCGCGCTCCTTTTCGTCGGCGAGCAGTTCGGCGGCGAGCGCGTCGTCCTCGGCCTCAGTCGCCCCGCGCTTGCGGGTGCCGGCAATCGGACGGGTGACCACGCTCACGCCGTCGCTGCGCAGCAGGCTCTCGGGGCTGCTCGCCACCAGTGTCACCTCGCCCAGCGCCAGATAGCCGAGGTAGGGGCTGGGGTTCACCCGCCGCAGGGCGCGGTAGAGCGCGAAGGGGTGCAGGTCGCCCAGCTCGGCGCTGAAACGCTGCGAGGGCACGAACTGGAAAATGTCGCCCGCGTGGACATACTCCTTGCCCCGGCGCACCGCCTCCATGTACTCCGCCGGCGTGAAGTTGCTGCGGAACTCGGGCGCGGCGGTGGGCGTTTGCCCCGGCACCTCCGGCAGCGGGCCGCGCAGCCGGGTGAGCAGGCGCTCCACCTCGGCGTCGGCCTGCGCCTGCTCCTCCGCAGCCGCCACCACCACCAGCCGGTGCTTGAGGTGGTCGAAAATCACCAGCCCACGCGGCGCCACGAACAGCGCGTCGGGCAGCTTCAGTTCATCGGGGTTGGCGTCGGGCAGCTTTTCGTAGGCGCGGATGATGTCGTAGGCCGCGTACCCCACTGCGCCGCCTACCAGCGCAGGCAATCCGGCGGGCACGTCCAGCGGGCGGGTCGTGACGCGGTAGAGCCGGGCGAGCGGGTCGGCTTCCTCGCCGTCGAAGTCACCGAATTGCCCGCTGCTCTGCACCCGTCCGGCGCAGGCGCGAAACGTGCCCTGCTCGCCCACGCCGATAAACGAGTAGCGCCCCAGCTTTTCGCCCGCTTCCACGCTTTCGAGCAAGAACGACACCGTTTCTCCCTGTGCGGCCTTGAGGTAAGCGGTGACGGGCGTGTCGAGGTCGGCATTGAGTTCATGGACGGCGAGACAGGTCGGGTGGGCAGAGGTCTGGGACATGGGCAGGACTCCTTATGGACTGAGCGGGGCACAACAAAACGCCCCGGGCGCGGAAAGCCGGGGCGTGTGCGGAGATAAGAAAACGCGGCACTCAGACCCAGCGGGTAGTTGGCTGGAACTATGCCCGACAGGAGACGCCCTGCGGCTGTGAGAGCCA